>ENA-ORXM01002107-ORXM01002107.1-marine-metagenome-genome-assembly--contig:-NODE-2107-length-24722-cov-12.716129_pt1 | contig 24722 bp, 20 predicted proteins | sample MGYA00237867_ERZ511480 | MGnify/ENA primary metagenome ERZ511480 (study PRJEB26309, sample SAMN06266103) | marine metagenome | isolation source: Algal blade | place: United Kingdom:Sidmouth, United... | reverse complement strand
ATCAAAAAAGTCCCTAAATTGATAAGCAGGACATTAAGCCAATTAAAATCAATCGGGGCAACGGAGAGATAGTACGACTCTTCGGGCAAAGTGATGAACTCAAAATAGTATTGAGTCGCACAAAAGCCCAAGCCAATGATATTGCCGATAATTAAGCCGATACCGATGATATAAGCGGCATTGTACAAGAAAATCCAGCGAATACTCTGATTGTTTGCGCCCAAAGCTTTTAGAATACCAATCATATTGGTACGCTCCAAAATGAGGATCAACAAAGCCGAAACCATATTGATGGTAGCGACAATGACCATCAGCGTTAAAATGATGATTTCATTCATATTTTGAAGTTCCAGCCATTCAAAAATTCCAGGATTGGCTTGTTTCATGGTGGTAGATCTCAATTCAGGACCCAACACTTGATAGTAGATATATTCGTTCATTTTTTCGAGGTCATCAGGATTGTCCAAGATGACGGTACAGCCCCCAACTTGGTCTTTAGCCCACTTATTCAAGCGTTGGATATGCCCAATATCGACCAAAGCAAATCGCTCGTCAAATTCTTCCAAGCCCGTTTTGTAAATACCAACAACCTTGAATTTTCGATACCGAATGCGTTGTTGCACAAAATAGATAAGAATTTCCTCGTTGACCTCCAATTGTAGGCGGTCTGCGGTATAACGAGACACCAAAATATCATTGATACGTGTACTATCTTGTACCTCAAAAGCCTGTCCCTCCACCAAGTAATCCTGAAAATACGACCAATCAAAATCACTACCAACACCTTTTAAAACAATCCCCTCAATAGATTCATCTTTCTTTAAAACCCCAATTTTATGAGCAAAAACTTGAACATTTTTGATACCATCTAACGTATCTAAATACGCATAAAAATTGTCATCTTTGGAAATCGGCGCAAGGTCTTCAAAAGAACTATTGGCATCAAAACTGGTGATATTGATATGACCATTAAAGCCAAAGACTTTTCGACTAATTTCTTTCTTAAAACCAATCACCATCGCCGTAGAGATGAGCATAACCGCCAAAGACAACGCAATGGCAGCGATAGCAATTTTGATAATAAGGCTCGAAAAAGACTTTTGCTTGCCCAATGCCATTCTTTTGGCTATAAAAAAGGGTAGATTCACGTAGGTTTCTTTTCTTTGTGGTTGTATTATAGCAACCCTATTTGAAAATAGAAAAAGTGTTAGTCGCAAAAATCGCAGAGAAAATGGTTTCTGTTGAGCTTTGCGCTTCTTTGCGTTAAAATTCTTTGCGGTCTTTGCGTGAAAGAAAACTTCCTAAAACGAATTAGGTTTGCTATATAATAAACGAAAAAAATAGTTTTTAGTCTAAGGAATGTTGTAGAAATAAATATGTTTTTTTAGCAAAGATATTTTTTGATAGATGAGACAAAAAATGTAGGCGTAGCCATAGCTACGACGAGGCTTTTTAACGAAATATATCGGAAAATAGCGCAGATAAAAAAGAACATTTATTTTTATAGCATTCCTAACCAAAGGTAACAAATTAAAAAACAACACTATGAGAAATATCTTCATCTTCTTTTTATGTTTTTTGCCAATATTGGCTATTGCCCAATTTGATAATGACAAAATCACCATTGGAGCTGCCCAAATGGACAAATATCTTCCAAAACTCCAAAATAAAAAGGTGGGAGTTGTCGTAAATCAAACTTCTATGATAGGCGATTTGCACTTGGTCGATGCACTTTTAGCCAAAGACGTGAATCTGACCAAGATATTTGCGCCAGAACATGGATTTAGGGGAACGGCAGATGCAGGAGAAAATGTAAAAAACACGACAGATATACAGACGAATTTACCCATCCTTTCCTTACACGGCAAAACCAAAAAGCCCACCAATGCCCAATTAGCAGGTTTAGACATGGTGATTTTTGATATTCAAGATGTAGGCGCACGTTTTTACACCTACATCTCGACCATGCACTACGTTATGGAAGCCTGTGCCGAGAACAATATCAAGATGCTTATCTTAGATCGTCCCAATCCCAATGGGCATTATGTGGATGGTCCTGTCTTGGAAGAAGCCCATAAAAGCTTCGTTGGAATGCACAAAATTCCCGTGATTCATGGGATGACAGTGGGCGAATTAGCCTGTATGATTGACCGAGAAGGTTGGTTAAAAGGAGGCATTTCTTGTGATATGGAGGTGATTCCATGTGAGGGCTATACCCACAAAAGTTTCTATCAATTACCCGTCCGTCCATCGCCCAATTTGCCGAATATGCAGTCGATTTATTTGTATCCACACCTTTGTTTTTTTGAAGGAACGACTGTAAGTATAGGACGTGGAACAAACCAGCAATTTCAAATAGTAGGGCATCCAGACTATGAATTGGGTTCTTACAAATTTACGCCCAAAAGCGGCGAAGGATCAAAGTATCCAAAACACGAAAACAAAGAGTGTCATGGGCAAAATTTGAGCGACATCCCACTCGTATATATGCAAAAAATGGAGGAACTAAATCTAAGTTGGTTGATGCTTTTCGCCAATTATTTCAACAGCGAAGCCAACAAAGGAAAACAAAAAAAACCTTTTTTCAACGATAATTTGTTTATAGATAAATTGGCAGGAACAGACAAACTGCGTAAGGATATTTTGGCAGGAAAATCAGAGTACGAAATTCGCCAATCATGGAAAGAAGATGTAGCGATTTTCAAAACCAAAAGAGCCAAATACTTACTCTATCCAGATTTTGAGTAAGCAATTTTTTGATTATGAGAGAAGATGTTTTTTTTAATTCTAATAATTTGGAGAGAACGGTAAATTGCTTCGTCGGTACGGGAGTCCCTGCTATACACTATTATGCTAAAGCCCTCGCAAAACTATTTGGCCCAACACATTAGCATACCGTTTCTATCAGGTCTATTTTAGATGGAAAGTACGTTGGTGATGGGTGGCGAGTGACAGGTGACGAGTGACAGGTGGCGAGTGACAGGTGACAGGTGACGAGTGACGGGTGACGAGTGACAGGTGACGAGTGACAGGTGACGAGTGATGGTTGAGAAATGAGAAGTGTTTTTCAATAGAATTTACTCATCCCTTGTCACACACCCCTCGTTCCTTAAAAAATAAAAAATGAAAAATAAAAAGATACAATTTCAGGACTTAGGAAATATCTCTTACCAAAAAGCGTGGGATTACCAGACCGAATTATTGACGTCGATTGTGCAACAGAAAGTGGAGAATAGAAATGCCGAAGAAAGTGCCAAAATCCCTACAGAAAATCACCTTCTTTTTTGCGAGCATCCCCACGTCTATACTTTAGGCAAGAGCGGTTCAATGGAAAACGTATTGTTGTCGGAAGCCGAATTGAAAGAGAAGGAAATTGAGTTTTATAAAATCAATCGTGGAGGCGATATTACGTATCACGGCCCTGGACAAATTGTGGGTTATCCCATCTTAGATTTAGATAATTTTTTCACCGATATTCATAAGTATTTGCGTTTATTGGAAGAGAGTATTATTTTGACATTGGCGGATTATGGTTTGGAAGGTGGGCGCATTGATGGGGCGACGGGCGTTTGGTTGGGCATAGACAATCCTGAGAAGGCTCGCAAAATTTGTGCGATGGGGATTCGGGCTTCTCGATGGGTGACGATGCACGGTTGGGCTTTTAATGTGAATGCAGATATGCAGTATTTTAAGTACATTGTGCCTTGTGGGATTGAGGACAAAGGGGTTACGTCTTTACATAAGGAATTGGGCGTGGAACGGGTCGATGTTGTGGAGGTGAAGGAACGGCTTTTGGGGCATTTTATGGCTTTGTTTGGGGCTGATTCTTAGTGCTTTTTGGTTGAACCATATAAGTGATATAAGGGCATATAAGTTGTGCATATGAGTTTTTTACGAAAGTGATTTTAGAATGTATATTTTAGGAATAAAAGAGAATATAGATGTGAGGTCAATAGAAGATTTAGTTGACTTTGAACTTCATAAATCTTATTTGGCGTTTGTAGAACAGTATGGCTATGGTGAAATTTGTGAGTGTGCGAGTGTAGGATTGCCTGATGAAGAATTTTTTAGCAATAATTTTGCTGAATACTCTTATTTGTGGGATTGGAAAGATGAGGCGCAACTAGCAAAGGTGAAGAAGGGGCTAATGGTTTTATTTACTTATGATGGTGGGAATGTCTATTGTATTGATGATGAAAAACCTTTTTTGCTTTTTGGAACAGGAGATACACTTCTTGAATTTGATACTTTTGAGGATGTTATACAATATTACCTGAAGATATATGAAATAACACCACAGGAATTCTATTATAGCTCAAGTTATAAGTCCACTATAGAGAGTTATAGGTATTCTAATCAAAAGGAAATTGTAGAAAAGAGAATTGTCAATGAATTAGAATCTGAGTTGTCTTTAAAAGTTGAAGATGCTAAATATCTTTATCAAGCTATTGGTGGATGGATAAATTTTGGTCATTCTATAAGAATCAAATATCAAGCTCAATTTGAGGAAAATGTGGAGCTGTTTAAGTCAATTATTGAGAAAGCAAATCGTGCTGATTAGTGCTTTTTGCTTGAACTATATTGATATGAATCAAGGGTTGAAATGTCCTGAAAATCACTGCTTCTCTTGTTCAAAAGAAAAAGTAGACCAATTGTTATAATTTGAATTATCAAGAGCTGTACTAACTCTTTTTTTATTATCTTGCTGTGGTAATTCTAAAATACATAATTTATAAAAATGGAAAACAAAAATCCTTTCGGATTGCCACAAGAGTTTATTGACTTTGTTAATGATGGTAAAACCTTAAAATGGGAAGTATTTGAAGGTTATATAGAAGAAGAAGATACTATTATTCTTCCTATTGATCTATTGAAAAAAAAGGTCTTAAAATATAGAAATTTTATGGACGAAGAAGATCCTAATAAAGGAAAAGAAGGTTTTTATCCTGTTGAATACGTTCCCTTAATAAAAGATCCCGAAGCATTTGGATGGTTTCCTCAAATTAAATGCTTTGGACAATATAATTCAGAAGAAGGGGAATTATTTGCATTTCAAGGAATCACTTGGAATGAAATCATTAAAAAAGAAACAGCTTATCTTAATGCTATTTTTCAATTGGACGAAGCATCTGATGAGATAGAAGATTACTATCAATACTTTTTTACACCTTATGAAAATGAACAATTTATTTTTGTTAATAGTTAAATTGCAAGATTGATAAATTTACATGAGATTTTTCAAAGAAAATATGAGAAAACAAATTATCAATTTTGGGATGCAAAATAAAGGAGAAAGACGTATTGTGAAAAAGCGGTTTTTTAGAGTGTTTAAAATAGCAGTAAGGAATTCAAAAGGCTTATCTCTTCTCTAACATTCTGTATGCGTCCATATTCTACAGCACCATATACGTAGAACTCGCCTTTAGGCAGGGAGTGTCAAGAGGTTGTGTTCTTGTACAATAGCCCTGATAGAAGTGGTATGGCTTTCTTTCGTTTTTGTGGTTTAAGTGGTTTTTGTAGTTTGTGTGGTTGTTACTTTGACTCCGTTCAATAACCAAAAGCCATAAGAACGGATAGCAGGACTTTCCTGTACGACGAAGCACCAGACAGTTCGCTCCTTATTTTTATTGTTTTTTTAGTGGGTCTGATTTTATTTTTGACTTTTAGTCATTTGTGGTTGAGGCTTGTTTTCTTTGACGAAGAGCCAGAGGAGGGTGGAGATGGTGAGGGAAATGGCACTGATGATGAAGATGGTGTTTTTGTCGGGGAAATGTTGGATGATGTTGCCGATGCCTAAGCTGACGATGAGTTGGGGGATGACGACGGACAGGTTGAAGATGCCCATGTAAAAGCCCATTCGGGTTTTGTCAACTTTTTCGGAGAAGATAGCAAAAGGGAGACTGACGGTGGCTGCCCAACCAATGCCGACACATGCCATAAGGAGGTAGAGGCTTGTGGTGGATTTGGCAAAGAAAATAATGGCGGCGTAGGAGAGTGCCATGGATGCGATGCAAAGGGTGTGGGTGCGAACTGCGCCTATTTTTTCGGAGAGTGGTTTTAGGAGGAGGGCGGGAAGTAAGAAGCCGACGGTGTTCATAATGGCAAAGGCGATGCCTATGGACTGTCCAATGGCGTCATCGGAGGGTAAATTCATTTTTTGTTGAATGTAGGCGAAGATGAAAACGAACATGGTTTGTACGCCTAACCATGTAAATCCATGGGCTATATAAATGTGCCAAAGTTGTTTGGTATCTGTTGTTGATTCTACTGCGATTGTGCTGATTTCTTGCTTGAGGTCGGGTGCTAAAATCTTGGGTTCTTCGATGAATAGGATGGGGATGATGGAGAAGGCAAGAACGACAAAAATTCCTAAGTAAATTAAGGTGTAATTGCCGACGGTTGCGCCGATGACGTAGGCTAATACGCCAAAAAATCCTGAAATGGTTTGCATCCATGTGTAGCCTTTGGTGCGTTCGTATCCTTCGGGGGTGACATCGGCAATGATGGCTCTGGTGGGGTTGAAACTGATATTGATGGCGAGGTCTAAGGTGAGGGCGACGAAGAGGGCGACGATCATAAGGCTACTGATGTTGAAGAAGTTGGCGATGCTATCTAAGTTCGGTAGGCAAAGTAGCATAAGGGCTGCAATGGTGCCGCCGATGAGGATAAAAGGGCGTCTGCGTCCATTCCAAAACCATACGTTGTCGCTGATGAGTCCTACGATGGGTTGTGCGAGTATGCCTGCTATGGGACCTGCTGCCCATACATAACCGACTTCGTGAATTTCCAATCCGTATTTTGTGGAGAGTATCCAGCTTAGGGCAGCTATTTGGATGGAGAGGGCGAAACCTGCGGCAGTGGCGGGTAGGCTGAGTAGGCCGTAGAAAGTATTGGTGCGGTTTTTTTGGATGTTTAGCATGGTTCTTTTGTGGTTTTTTGTTCTTTTCTCTCTTGTTTTTCTTCTTTTGCTCCAGATATTTTATCGTTTAATTTGTATGTTTTATGGTTTTCATATGTCGAAAATACGCTTTTATAAAAAGAAAATCATATATTGAACAATCAAATTTTACCAAAACGATATTTATGTCTACAACAACAGAACAGAGTGTCAATAAGCCGAAGTTAGGATTTTGGGATATTTGGAATATGAGCTTTGGTTTTATGGGAATACAGATGGGATTTGGGCTTCAAATAGGCAATACCAGTCGAATATTTCAGACATTGGGAGCAGGCGTAGAAGATTTGGCGATTTATTGGTTGGCAGGACCCGTTACAGGACTGATTGTTCAGCCCATTATTGGATATTTGAGCGATAGAACGTGGCATCCAAAATGGGGACGACGACGACCCTACTTTTTTATTGGGGCAGTTTTAGCAGCCATTGCCCTCGTCATGATGCCCAATTCACCAGGACTTTGGATGGCAATCGGCATGCTTTGGATTATGGATTCCTCTTTTAATGTGGCAATGGAGCCTTTTCGAGCTTTTGTAGGCGATAAATTACCGACAGAACAGCGAACAACAGGTTTTGCCATGCAGAGCTTTTTTATTGGAGTGGGAGCGGTGTTGGCATCCCTACTGCCCAGTATTTTGACAAGCCTCAATTTTGCAAATACGGCGGCACCAGGCGTGATACCAGATAGTGTACGTTGGTCCTTTTACATTGGCGCACTTGCCTTTTTCTTGGCGGTAGTCTACACCGTTTTTACCACGACAGAATATCCGCCCGAACAAATGGAGGCTTTTGAAGACCCAAGCGAAGCCGATGGTTTTGAGAGCATTTTAGAGTCAGCCCAAGATTTTGCCAAGAATGCAAGCAAGCAATTTTTGATAGGTGGAGTTTTGGGTGGCGTAGGATTAGTTTCCACATTTTGGGTATTATTACAAGGACTATCCAGAGATTTATATGTTTTAGCGATTGGTTTATTATTGGCAGGAATTTTGTTTTTTATATCAGGATTTTTGCAAAAAGAGGGACATTTTAAAAATGCGTTCGTAACCGTTTTAAACGATTTGCAATTTATGCCCAAAACCATGCGACAATTGGCAGTTGTTCAATTCTTTTCGTGGTTTGCCTTATTTGCGATGTGGATTTATTGTACACCTGCGGTAGCAGAGTTCATTTTTGGTTCTAATGATCCGACCTCTGTAGCCTATAATGACGGAGCGAATTATGTCAGCAATGGTTTTGCTGTTTACAATGGCGTTGCCGCATTAGTTGCCTTTTTATTGCCCATTATAGCAGGCGCAACCTCCCGAAAATTCACCCATTTTGTATGTTTGGTTGCAGGAGGAATTGGCTTAATGTCCATTTATTTTGTTCAGACAAAAATGTCTTTTATCGTAGGAATGATCGGCGTTGGCATCGCTTGGTCAAGTATTTTGTCAATGCCTTACGCCATTTTAACGGGATCATTACCGAGCAAAAAAATGGGCTATTATATGGGCGTATTTAACTTTTTTATCGTGATACCCCAAATCGTTGCAGCCTCGATTTTAGGCTTTATACTAAGCTCCTTTTTTGAGGAGAAGTCGATTTGCGCCTTACTCATTGGCGGAATTTCCTTCATCATCGCAGGGGTTTCTTGTATGATGGTCAATGACGTAGATGAAACTAAAAAAGCTTAATATTTTTAAGGAGAGAACGGTCAATTGCTTCGTCGCAACGCACGGTCCCGCTATCCGCTAATATGGCTAAGGAAGAACAAAGAACCACACAAGAACCGAACCACAGCACAACACCACGAAGAACTACAGAACCAAAAGAAGCCATTCCGCTACTATCGGGTCTATATTTCCCCAGACTCAACGACGATAAGCAATATTATTGTCAAAAAATAAAGAAATCTTAGGGACTAATGAAAACTTTAAAATATTTTACGGTCTAAATTATAATACATGAAAACAGTTACTTTAAGAGAGGTGACAACGGATAATTTTAGGGAGGTGATTCAGTTAAAATTAGAGAATCACGAAAAGAAGTATGTTGCTCCTAATATTTATTCGTTGGCACAGGCTTATGTTGAGAAAAATGCTTTTGCAAAGGCGATTTATGCGGATGAGGAGGTCGTGGGCTTTACCTTTTATGGTCAATTTGAGGAAGATGACGGAACATATTGGGTGGCTCGCCTGATGGTAGATACGGAACATCGACGGACTGGTTATGGAGAACGGGCCATGTTATTGGCGGTGGAACATATGCAGTTGTTGGAGGATTGCGAGGAAATCTTTGTATCTTTTGTGCAAGGAAATAAGGATGCCAGAGCTTTGTATGAAAAAATTGGGTTTTTGGATACGGGAATGGTAGAGGAAGAGGAACTTGTTTATGTTTTTCGGTTTGCATAGTTTAAGTCGTTTTCGGTTCTGTCCTTGAAAAATAGACCCGATAGTAGCGTTATAGCTGTGTGTGGCTGAGAGGTTTAGTGGGGCAGCTATAGTAGCGAATAGCGGGCCCATGTGTGACGACGGAGCATCTTACCTTTCTCTCCAAAAAAAATATTTTAAATAAATATATATAAATGAAACAATGTATTATTGTGTTTTTTGCTTGTTTTTTTGTGGTGAATGCTTGGGGGCAGTATGAGAATAGTTTGCTGTGGGAGGTGACAGGAAATGGTTTGGAGACACCTTCTTATTTGTATGGAACGATGCATTTGCAAGATGAACGAGTGTTTGGTTTGGAGGATTTGATTGAGGAAAAAATGGAAACTTGTGATGCTTTGGCGTTGGAGTTGATTACTTCCGAAGATGAAATGGGCGGTATGAATGCGGATGTGATGTCGATGGTGATGATGGAGAATGGAGTGAAATTAAGTGATTTGATGTCTAAATCTGATTATCGGAAGGTGAAGAAATTGACGGTGGAAGGGTTTGAAAAAATGATGCCTGTGGGTACGGATTTGGGACCAATGGCAAAAGTTTTACTGACAAATATGCTGATTAATCGGGTAAAACCTTTGTTTGTGTCGAGTATTATTACGGCAGGACAAAGTAATTCAGATCGTCCTGTGGCATTGGATATGCATTTGCAAAATATGGCGACAGAAATGGATAAAGAACTCATTGGCATCGAAACGATGGAGGAACAAATGGGCGCAATCAATCGGATTTCTGTAGAAGACCAAGCAAAAATGTTGGTGGAACAGGTAAATAATATGAAGCAATCTGAGAAAGAGTTGGAGATGATGATTGAGGCGTATGAACAACAAAATCTTAATTTGATTGATTCGCTTTCTGAGAGTTCTGGCGAGACGGAAGGACAAAGTTTTGAGGATGAGTTGTTGGTAAAACGTAACGATGTCATGGCAGAACGGATTGATAAAATTTATCAGAAACAATCAACTTTTGTGGCAGTGGGCGCAGCGCATTTAGTGACAAAAAATGGTTTGATTAATCAGTTGCGTGAAATGGGCTATACCATTAAACCTGCTTCTGTTGAAGGAACGGTAAGCAAAAAACCTTCGCCTAAAAGTGATTTTGAACAGTTGTGTCATTGGATGAAAGGGACGTTTTATGATGTTGTACCAGCGAGCGAAAATACAGGTCAAGATACGATGAATTTAAAGATGTATCCGATTTGGGAAGACAAAGAGGAGGAAGTGTATTGGATGTATGTGGAACAGGCATTGTCAAGTAAAAAAGAAAAGCCTAATCACCAGTACATTTATAGGATAGAACAAAAAGATTCTACAACATTTGTGAGTTCTACTTATACATTGGCTGAACCTGAAAAGTATATCGGTAGTTGGACAAAACCCAAATTGTACGATGATTTGTCGATGGATGCCATTTTGATTCAAGAAGGTTGTGAAGTTATTTTGAAAAAAGAGGGAAATATGTATATTGGCGAAACGAGTGAAGGGACTTGCTTGAGTACGATGCGTGGAGCAACTTATACAACATCAGAGATAACGGTGACGAAGGATGGAATTATTAGTTGGGATCGTGGCTTTAATAAGGAAGGCAAGCAGGTTTGGGGTGCTGAAAAAGGTGGCTATATTTTTGATAAGGTTCGGTGATTTTTTGTGTTGTAGTTCTTTGTGCTGTGGTGCTGTAGTGCTTCATTTCGACTCCGCTCAATGACCAAGTTTTTTTAGTTCATATAATTTTTTTAAAAGTAATTATGAGACTTCTTTTTATTGTTAGTTTTTTGTTTTTTTTTGTGAATATTTTTGGGCAGGATGCGCCTAAGACTTCTAAAAAATCGAGGATAGGGGCGACGGATATTGCGGTGGATGTGCCTGCGCCTTATGACTATGAAGTGAATCGAAAGTATAAGGGCATTCAGATAGAGTCTCGGTATTTGACAATGCGAGATGGAACACAAATTGCGATTGATATTTATTTGCCTAAAAATCGGAAAACAGGGGAGAAAATTCCTGCCTTGATACGACAAACTCGGTATTGGCGTTCACCACAAATTCGATTTCCTTTTAGTTTGATGACGAATGGATTGCTGGGTAGAATGGGCGAGATGATAGGTGCATTTGTTGAAAATGGCTATGCAATTATCAATGTTGATGTTCGGGGTTCTGGTGCGTCTTTTGGCTCTCGTTTGCACCCCTGGACAGAAGACGAAATTAAAGATGGCGCAGAAATTATTGATTGGGTAATTCAGCAAGATTGGTGTAGTGGCAATGTCGGTTCATTGGGCGTCTCTTATGGTGGGACGACGGCTGAATTTTTGGGAACGAACAAGCATCCTAATTTAAAAGCAGTCGTTTTGATGTTTTCTTTATTTGATGTGTATGAAGACAATGCATTTCCTGGAGGTATTCACAATCAATGGTTTACGGAAGGTTGGGGAGCAGCAAATGAACGAATGGACGCCAATAAATTGCCTGTAAATCATAAAAAAGCAAGTCTATTGGTTAGCGGTGTTTCCAAAGTAAAAACGCCTCAAAGCAAAAAGTTATTGAGAGAAGCGGTAGCAGGACATGCACAAAATCGAAATGTTCATGACGGAGCGATGACGGTTGATTGTCGAGACGATGCTCCTTTAAATGGTGAGATTGAATCCATTGATATTTTTAGTCCTCACAATTATATAAATGCACTAAATGAATCAGGTACGGCGGTTTACTCTTATAGTGGATGGATGGACGGAGCTTATCAGCATTCAGCAGTAAAACGTTATTTGAATTTAACGAACCCTAACAACAAATTAATCTTGGGTTCTTGGGAACATGGCGGTGCTTTCAATACGAGTCCTTTTGCGCCAAGTTTGGCAGGATTTGACCATGTGGGAGAGTTGATAAAGTTTTTTGATTATCACCTCAAAGATATTCAAAATGGTGTAAATGAAGAAGCTTCGGTGCATTACTTCACAGTCGGAGCAGAAAAATGGCAAGCGTCCGATAGCTGGCCGCCTAAAAATGCAAAACCCTATACGTTGTATTTTTCGGACAATAAAAAACTTACCAAAAAAGAACCAAAAACAAAAGAAAAAACAAGTGCTTATACCGTCGATGGCACAACAGGCTCAGGCGATGTCACTCGTTGGAAAGCAGTAAATGGAAAGGTCAAAACGGCATATATGTACCACGATTGGAATGAACGAACAAAAAAATATTTGTCTTATCAATCTCCTATTTTAGCCGATAATTTGGAAATGACAGGTCACGCTTTGGTGGACTTGCATATGAGTTTTAGCGAGTCGGACGGAAGCGTTTTTGTGTACTTGGAGGACGTAGATGAAAATGGCAAAGTGACGTATGTGACAGAGGGGATTTTGCGAGCGTCTCATCGAAAAATTCGGGAAGGCATTTATAAAGATGTTGTGCCTTCGCCATCACATTTGCGAGCGGATTATCTCGCTTTGCAACCGAATGAAAAAGTGCATTTACAGATGGACTTACTACCGACATCCTATTTGTTTAAGAAAGGTCATAAAGTAAGAATTTCTATTGGTGGTTGCGACAAAGACCATTTTGAGTTGTTGTATCCTGATGGTTATGAGATGCATTTGCACTATGGAGGTGATGCCGTTTCTAAAGTGGTTTTGCCGACCTACTCTAAATAGTTTTTGTGGTTCTGTTCAATAATTACAGAAACTAAGTAAGGAGAAAACGGTCTATCTTTCATCGTTACGTCTGGTCCTGCTATTCGTTACTATGCCAAGCCAACGCTTCCGCAAACCATGTGCTTGCCAAGCTTTTTGGCATAACACTACTATCAGGTCTATTTTGGATGGGCAGTGGCTTTGTTTTAGAGTTTTTTACCTTGATATTCCATTTCTACTTTGCTTGATGACTAAATAAACAATTGTTTTTGTAGTGATAATGATATGATTTTTCCAAATACAGACGATTTTAAAAACTTGATTGCTTTAAATGAACAAGGATTTATTCAAACAGAGAGCTTTGGGGAAACCAATATAAAAGGAATTTTTGCAGCAGGAGATTGTCGAGAAGGAGCGATTGCACAAGTGCCAGCAGCGACAGGCAAAGGCGTTTTGGCGAGCTACGGAATTCGAGCATTTTTTAAGTAAGTGGCGATGTCAGGTGGCAAGGATTTTTTTTGAAAATTAGTAATATAGATGTAAATGAAATTTCTGAACAATTACTATTGGCCGTAAAGATGAAAGCACCAACGACTTCACTGGTCGAAGAATTGGCGAATTTATCCTTTGGAACTTAGGGCTGTAGTTGCGGTTCTATAACCGAAACCACAGCACCAAGAACTAAGAACCTATTTATTCCCAAATAACTTCACCAGGAGAGTATATTTTTTTTGCATTTTTCATGATAGTCTCCTTATCAAAAGTCATCGTTCTTAACTCTCGATTCACAAACATTTCCATTTGGTCATCATAGTGTGGACTATCTTCATTTCTTGAATTTCCGTAAGCATTTATAGCTTCAACTTTGACAACACCATTTTTATCATATTGGACAAATTGGATGAAAGAATCACCGTGATACGTTCTCAATTGCCCTTTTTTATATTTGTCGAACATCATTGCTGCCAAATTATCAGGCATTCCACCAACAGGGATAATTTTGTCACCACGCACATGTTTTTGTAGCTCTCCTAAAGGAATTTCTAAACTTCCAAAATGTTTTTTCAAGTGTTTTTTTGATTTTCTGATGGCTTCAATAAAAATATCTTCAGGAATTACATTAGATTGCATCAAACGTAGTTCCTTTGCAAAAATGTCAATTAAATTATAGACAATCATCGACATCAAAGCAGCTTGTTCATTTTCTACATTTGTACTTCTATCCCATTTACGAAGAATTTCAGAAACATCTTTTAAGTCAGGATATTTATCAAGATTTAAAGATATAATATCGTCCATATTTTCAAAACTCAAACTATAGAAAGTCTTTGTGTGAAAATGCTGATCGTATTTTATTACTTTAAATTCGTCATAGCTTATTTTTTTATTGGCATAAGGCTCAAACAATTGTTGAAAACGTAAACTACGATTATTTTCTTTGGTCAAATAGCCCATCGTCGAAGGCAATTTAGAAAGGTCAGGATTATCCCCTTCGCCACTTGCAGAACCTGGCGTATTATTGGTATTGTAGACATAGCCCGATTTGGGATTTAAGACCTGCGCCATATCCTCAATCGTATAAAACTCAGGTTTCCACACATTGTCAGAAGTATTTCCGTCCAAAATTTCCGTCCAATTATATTTTGAATCTCTTTTGGGAGAGAGCGCATTACTGATAAGAAAAATATTGTCATCTTTGTCCGCATAAATTGCGTTTAGACTCGCAATTCCTTGTATTTCCATCGCTGTTTTAAATTCCTCAAAATTTTGGGCTTTATTCATATGATACCATTGCTCGGCAGCACGAATATCCATTAACGCAGGCATACGAACCGCAAGAAAGCCCTCTTTACTTTCGCCGACCATGCCATGTTTGCTCCAATAAAAAGTTTTACTCAAAGGAATTTTTACAGGACCAATCTTTACTTTAAAATTTAGTTTTCTTTTTTCCAATGTTAGCCATTCATCATCAAACTTATATTGCAATTTATTTTTTGGGTGCATTTCTAAACGATACATATCGCTAAGATCAGGATAATTGACTGTATGCGTCCATCCTAAGTTGGGGTTTGTTCCCACAAAAATAGACAGTCCAATTGGGAAAGTTGCGCCCATCATATTCCAGCCCTCCTCACTGCTGATGTGCGCTTCATACCAAGAAAAAGGCCCTTCCAATGGTTGATGACTATTGCTAACCATCCAAGTCGTTTCCTCTTTCGTTTTATTTTTACTAAACGCCCAAGCATTAGAACCACCCGATTCGCCCACTTTATCAATATCAGAAGATATTTTATTTTGTACAATTTTAGCAATATCAAAAACCGCATTACTCATCACCACATTACCAAAAACATACAACTTAATTACATCTTTTGCCGTAATGGGAAAAATACCTTTTTTGATTTTTAGTTTTTTAGGATACATTTCCACATAGTCATTCGTCGCCTGTACTTTTGCTGCTAAAACTTTTCGGAACTCATCAGAAAAAGCCGTATCAAATTGTTCATCTACAATTCTATCTAAATCGCAAGTAAAAGAAATAACATCTAAAGCCGCTCCTTCTTTGCCATGTATTTCCCCCGCTCGACCCCGCAAGGCACAAACCATCATCTCAATATCCGTGAAAGTATCTTCCATCATCGCCCAAGTCATCCCATAACAGGCTTCGGCATCGGTTTTTGCATAAATGTGTGGAATACCATAAGTGTCTCGAACAATGGTAATATTTTTTGGGTCAATAGGCTTCTCTAAAGAAGTCTGTGCATTTATTGCTGTACAGCATAAAAACAAGAATAGAACAAAAAGATAATTGTGTTTCATTTAGTTTTTGAAAATTAAAAATTATAAAATTTAGGGATTGTATTTGATAGCCTCACTACATTGAGATTAAAAAATAGAAAAAAGTTGCATATCCTTTTAAATTAATCTACGAATATTGATATTTTTTGTGTCATATGTATAATGTTTTTTATGTGAATTTTTGTTCAAACATCATTTTATCCTTGAAATTTTATTTTTTTTCAAACTTACATTAGAAGTTAAGACCTTTCCAACTAGCCCCGATAGTAGTGTTATACCAAAAATAGCGTTGGCGCATATGCGGAATGTATCGCATATGCTTTTGTGTTGGCTTTTTGGTATAGTAGCGGATAGCGGGCCTTTCCGTTTGCGACGAAGCACTTTACAGTTCGCTCCAAATTAGAATTTTTTTAATGAAATAATAATTTTTTGCCCATAACTTGATCATCTATAATGTCTTATGAAGAGGTGATAAGCAATGCGACAAATAATGAAATTATATTTTGGCTTTTATTGATGCATCAATTATATTTGTGTTAAATAAATTGTCATTATGATTAAATTGCCATCAAAAACCATATTTTATTCGATAGAGAAAGCCATAAAGAAGTATCGAAAATTTGCTCAAAAAAATATTGATAAGGAGGTCGGAAAGATCACCTTAGATCAAGGACTTGCGCTGATTTTTCTGAACCATTTTCCTGATTTACCACAAAATGAAATCGCTGAATTGATTTTCAAAGACAACGCTTCTTTGACTCGCATGATTGAATTAATGTCAAAAAAAGCGTTGTTAAAAAGAGAAGTGAATCCCTCAGATCGTAGACGGTTTAAGCTGAAAGTAACGGATGATGGAATGGATGTTTTAGAGAATTTATCTGATGTCATTGCGAGTAATCGAACGACAGCATTGAAAGGAATTTCGGAAGAGGAAATTCAGCAAGTTGAAGAAGTCTTGAATAAAATTATTACTAATTGTGAAAATTCTAAAATCCATTAGTACGCCCTTTGTGTTATTATGTTTGACTACGACCCTTCAATCCCAAAATTCACCTGTTGATTTGAATGAAAGAGAATGGAAAGAAGTTGTTACCGCCTAAAATTAGGAGCGAACTGTCAGGTGCTTCGTCGTGATGCATGGTCTCGCTATCCGCTACTATACCAAAATGCCTTTTTGGGCAGACACATGGATCTGCCCCTACAATGCCCACGCTGCTTTTGGTATAACGCTACTATCGAGGCTATTTTGGATGGTCTAAACGGTATCTGGCGGTAATGCATAATAGTTTGCATTCAAATTACGATTTCATTTTTCAATAAAAATCACAAACAAAAAAATGTCATTCAACTTCAAGCAATTCAAAATCGAGCATGACCAATGCGCTTTTAAAGTTGGAACAGATGGCGTATTATTAGGAGCGTGGGTCAATGTCGAAGGGGCGAGCTTGGCCTTGGATATTGGAACAGGTTCTGGATTGATAGCGATGATGTTGGCGCAACGCAACCTTGATTTGAATATTGAAGCCGTCGAATTTGATGAAGCGTCTTTTGTACAAGCCCAAAAAAATATGCAAAACTGCTTATGGCACAAGCAACTTAAAATTTTTCACCAACGCATACAAGATTTTGGAAAAGAAAAGCAGGAACAATTCGATTTAATCGTAAGCAATCCGCCTTATTTTAATAATGGGACAGTCGCTCCCAAAATTACCAAACAAAACGCTCGACACACCGCCACTTTATCACATGAGGAACTTCTAAAAGCGGTTGTTTTTTTAATGCATCCCAAAGGAAAATTTAGTGTGGTATTGCCTTATGAAGAAGGTACGATTTTTCAGAAATTAGCGAAGACCTATCAGCTTTTTTGCACCAACAAAGTCACCGTACAATCTATGCCCAACAAGCCAATAGAACGTTTATTGATGCAATTTGAAAAGGTAGAAAGCCCCACAAAAACGACAAATCTCATCATCCAAAATACGAAGCAACGACACGATTATACGGAGGAATATGTGGCTTTGACGAAGGATTTTTATATGATTATGTGATGAGGGGCAGGTGACGGGTGACGGGTGACGGGTGACAAGTGATGAGGGGGCAGGTGACAAGTGACAAGTGGCGAGTGACAAGTGGCGAGTGACAAGTGGCAAGTGACAAGTGACAAGTGACAAGTGGCGAGTGGCGAGTGACAAGTGACAAGTGACAAGTGATGGTTGTACGTGATTTTCTTTTGTCACCCGTTCCATCGTCCCATCGTCCCTTATCACCTAATAACTATCCCATCTCGCCCGATAGCCTCTTGTGTCGAAATGAACGGACATAGTATTGGGATACCGTCCGATTCCGCCCTCATTTTTGATAACTTTTTTCTCCAAAATATCCAGAACAATGCTTTTGTCTTTTTGGTTGGCGACACCATTTTTATCAATATCCTTGATGGTCAAATCAATGGCTTGACCGTATATGTGTCGGCTTTTAGACGCACCCCTGACCTTCTCATTGTGTCGAGGATGCCGAAAACCGCTTGTCAGTTTAAAACCATAAGAATCATAATCTTCTTTTTCCAATTCTTGTTGCAGTTCCAATAGTTTGTGGAGCATTTTTGTATCTAAAAGTATGTATTGCTTCAGGTTTTTCCGTCGTTTTAAGAAACTATCCTTGGTCATAAAATCCTTGACTCGAAATTTGCCCACTAAAAACTTATAACGGTCATCATTTTCTACAAAGTAAAATTCTTTGTTTTTAGCAATTTTAGTGTACGGTTTTTGGTCATATTTTGAGTAATTCAAATATGTTGGAGGTAATTGGGTGGCAGGTACTTTTAGTAGGGATTCGAGCGTTTTATTGATGTGAGTAATGGTTGTAACGGGTTTTTGACCTGTTTTGAAATCATATCGTAGTTGATATAAGGGATCAAAATCAAAGAATGCTAAAAATGCACCTACAATGATGGCTATAAAGCAAAGTGAATAGAAAAGAAATCTAAACATTTACAGGTGTTTTTGAGTATAAAATCTATATATTACATTTTTCTTTCTTAGAACGTGAAAAAGAATGTTGAAAGTCTGTGGGCTTCTCTTCTTTTTGAACCATATAAGTGATATAAGTCTGTATAAGTTTTTTTTGTGGTTTTTAAAAAACCAGCAGAAACTAAGCAGTAGTGTCCATTTAAGATAGACCTGATAGGAGCGGTATGGAAACTGCAAAGCTAAGTGGTTTTGCGTTGGCTTTCCATAATAGCGGATAGCGGGCCTTTCCGTAGCGATGAAAGATAAACCGTTCTCTCCAAATAAAAATAAAAAAGAAACTAATTAATAATTCAACGACTCAAATAAAAAATATATGAAAATAGGATTTTTTGGAGCTGCTAAACAAGTGACGGGCAGTAAGCATTTGATAGAACTCAAAAATGGTAAAAAAATACTGTTAGATTGTGGGTTGTTTCAAGGAAAAGGTTCTGATACCGCAGAATTGAATGGGCATTTTGGATTTAATCCGAAAGAAATTGATTTGATGATTTTGTCTCATTCGCATATTGACCATGCAGGGCTGATTCCTCGATTGGTGAAAGAGGGCTATAATGGGCGAATTTATTGTACGCCTGCCACGAAAGATTTGTGTGATATAATGCTTTTGGATAGCGCATACATTCAAGAATCAGATGTACGATACATTAATAAAGCAAGAGCCAGAAATGAAAAAAAGCCTATTAAACCATTGTATACTATCGACGATGCCAATAAATCTTTAGGACATTTTAGTGCGATTCCGTACAATCAAGTGACGCAATTGGACGATGATGTTTGGCTGGAATTTACGGATGCAGGTCATATTATTGGGAGTGCGGTGGTAAATCTGAGGGTCAAAGATGGGAATCAATATCACCGAATTGCATTTACAGGGGATATCGGACGTTATGAAAATCGCATCTTAAAAGCTCCACAACCTTTTCCACAATGCGACTACTTAATTACGGAATCTACCTATGGAAATCGACTCCATGACAAACCACCGAAAGCAAAAGAGCGTTTATATGAAGCAGTTCAAAGAGCATGTGTTGAAAAAGGTGGGAAATTAATCATTCCTGCGTTTAGTGTGGGACGTACCCAAGAAGTTGTAAGCGTTTTAAACGACTTAGAATTTGAGGGAAAATTACCAAAAATTAAAGTATTTGTTGATAGTCCATTGGCTGTAAACGCAACGCAAATTATCAAAGACCATCCAGAATGTTACAATGCTCGGCTCAAAAAATTTATGAAATCTGATGATGATCCATTTGGTTTTAATGGCTTGAAATATATCCGAAAAGTAGAGGATTCTAAAGCCATCAACAACTTGAAAGAGCCTTGTATCATCATTTCGTCATCGGGCATGATAGAGGGCGGACGCATCAAACATCATCTTATCAACAATATCGAAAACAAGAACAATACGGTCTTAATCGTCGGTTATTGTTCTAAATCGAGTGTGGGCGGTCAGTTGGTGAATGGGGCGAAAGAAGTCTCTTTGTATGGAAAACGGTATAAGGTAAATGCAGAGGTCGTCGTGCTTAATCCATTTTCTGCACACGGTGATTATGAGGAAATGATTAAGTTTTTGAGTTGCCAAGAAAAACACATTATCAAGAAAACGTTTTTGGTGCATGGTGATGAGGACGTGATGGAAACATATAAAGAACATTTGGAACGGGAGGGTTTTCATAACGTTTATATCCCTGATTATAAGAGTTCTTTTACGATATAGTTTTTGTAGTTTAAGTGGTTTTTGTAGTTTATGTAGTTGTAAAAACCACAAAAACTACTTAAACAATAAGAAATCAATCAAAAACCACCAAAATCAACCCATCCTCCGACGCATAATTCGGCACATTCAACACTCGACCATTATACTCAACCGCAATCGAAGACGCAGGCGCAGCAGGGAAGAAAAAGTCGATGCCATTTAAGAAAGGCAAAGCCGTAAATGTAGCGATAGCGGATTCGTCAGAAACGCCATTGCCATTGCTATCATACAAGAAAAAAGCGATAGCCGTTTGGTCGGCAGAAGTGAACTCTTCGGTGGCGATAGAAGTACCATCAATCGACAACTCATCTCGCTCATAGACGACGGCTGCACTTGATGTAAAAACGACCATCCCAGCCTCTTCCGCATTGTTGGGAATACCGCCTAAGAGGATATTAAAAAGCGCACTCGTCGGAAAAGTTCTCAGATAAATCAGTGGATTGGAATGCGTGAAAGGCTCTCGATAATAGTGTAAAGAACGAGCATCTGGATTGGCAGGAACGACGAAAAACTCATAATGAACGTCCGTCTCGGCAGTAAAAGGTCCCCACCAACCATTGCTATCGGTCGTAAATGCAAAAGAAGGTGTTTCATTTAGACGAGACCCCGTCGTTGCATCCAAAGGATAGACTTCGACTGTTGCGCCCACTTCCACCGTATTTTCCCCCAAAGTCAAAGCTTTTCCACGAATCAAAATTTCTTCTTCTGCGACAATTTCTGTTGTTTTGGGGCGAAAATCCTCCTGAAAAAAGCGAAACATGGCTTCAAAAGTTTCGGCAGAAGTGGCAACTTGATAATGATCTTGGTCGTCATAAGACACATTTTTTGCATCGGGAATATCGCCTCCTGCCACAATCAAATCGGCAGAAGACCACACATTTAATGTCGGCACAAAAGCGTCCGTTGGTCCTGCGGGCTGCTCATTTGGCGAACTTCCAAGATGGGCGTAGTGAGCAACTTTTGCGGCTCTCGTCGCATCCGCTAAGTAGCCATAACCAATCCCACCACCAGCCGAATGTCCTACCAAATCCACTTGACTTTCTCCCGTCATCACCAAAATACTATCAATAAATGCGTCCAACAAAACATTTTGGTCAGCTCCATTATCCAAAGAATTCCAATCGAACGTATGCAAATAATCCAAAGGATAGCAATTGCTGTGAAATCGCTGAAATTGCAACGCATAGGTATCGCCCGAAGCCAAAAATCCGTGCACAAACACAATCGGTTTGGGTTCATAAGAATTTTGCGCCGTCAATGCAAAACCATTGAGCAAAAAAGCGATAAAGCCTATTTTTAGAAGTGATAGAAGCGTTGAAATATTCATTTTTTCGTTTTTGTTTGATGTTTAGTGAATAGGAGCGAACTGTTTGGTGCTTCGTCGTACAGGAAAGTCCTGCTATCCGTTCTTATCGTTTTGCCAAGCTGCAAGCAGGGCAACCACAAGGGATTGCCCTTACAAAAAACGATACCACTCCTATCAGGGCTATTTCTCATGGTCGCTACCACTGATTAAGGAATGGGTACAAAATAAACTCGTAATTTAGTTATCACGATAGATATGACATTTCTCAAAGAAATGTCATACCTAATTAAGAACTTATTTTGTACACGTTCCTAACTATTTTCATTCTTCTCAAATTAACCAATTCCTAAACGTAAATTTAAGTTTTTTTACCTTGAATAGTGGCAATTTTGTATTAAATTTGGCTATATGATACGTATTCTATTCTTTCTATTGAGCATAATGCCCCTTTCCGCCCAAATAGCGACTGATTTTACCGTCATTACTACTTTAGGCGAAGAAGTCCAGCTTTATTCCTTGTTAGAGGAAGGTAAAGCTGTTTTACTGGAATTTAGCCATCTTCAAGGCGGTGATCCCTGTGGCTACCGAGAACAAGCTCGCCAAAATTTCTATGGTACATTAGATACGATGGATTTCGTCTATATCACCATTAGCGATAGAGACGCAGACGATGCCTTAAATACTTATGGCACAACGAACTCGATAAATCACAGATTGGTTGGTATTGATGGCGGAGGCAATAGTGTTTTGGATACTTGGACAAGCGAACTGTCTTTTAAAGGATTTCCGACCTATGCGATTGTATGTCCAGACGGCATGTTAACGTGGGATATAGTGCCAAACGAAGGAGATTTCACGGCAATTTTGGCAGAAGCATCGGCTTGTATTCCATCCAGTAGCACAGAAACAATGTCCTTGTCCCCAGAAGTATCAATTTATCCCAATCCCGTTTCAGACAACTTACAAATCCATTATACAGGAACAGAGCGTATCGTCAGCACCACATTATACACGACAACAGGAGAACGAGTTTTGCATATAGCTGACGATTTAAGTACAAAAGGCATTGACCTAAGTTCTTTTGTGACAGGACAATATATAGTGGAATTAAAGCTTTCTTCTGGTGGAACTGTTCAGGCCTTATTTCAGAAGATGTAGGATTGGGTGGAATTTGAAACATTCTTATTCATAAAAAAATAAAACAACAACAATGAAAAAGTACACACTTCCCGAAAAAATTCTTGAAAAATCATTCCATCTAGCAGTTTGGATAATGGTACAGTTTTCAGAGATGGAGGAATTAAACAAGAAACTTGAAGAGTTAGATAAATTGGAGGAAGGAACATTAGGCAAAGAAATAGCAAAATCTCTTAGAGAGAATGATTTGAATTTAGTTCCAAATTACGAAAGCCATGATTTGAAACATTCCTTGTTAAACTTCGAGATGACACCTTTGGATGAAATCAGAATACAAGCGTTTATGATTGGTAACGGAAATTGGTCAATTGTAAGTTTGGCTATTTTTGTTTATGGGGCAATTTTGCTTCCAAATGAATGGGCATTATTCAAAGAAGATTTTAAGGAAGGAAGAAAAGCCATTCCAATAAAAGATTGGTCTATTGAAGAATTTGCAGAAAAACAAATAGAGGAACTTCGAGAAAGTGTATTCAATCAACGAGAAGAAAAGGTAAACTCAATGGATAATACAACAATCAGAAAAATAAGTCAATACGGAAGTTTTGCGACAATCGCAGCAGGAATTTTTGGAATGTTATTTTGTTTTCCATTTTTATGGTCCTCAAATGTAGCGGATTTAGTTGGTGCAGGATTTCCCTTTGTCGCAGGCGCAATTCTGACAATCGGAGGACTAATCAATTTATCAATTCTGTCTCGACAAACTCAAATTTAATGTTTTAATAGCGTTTAGACTGTTTTTCTATAGGATATTAATATCCATCGGGATACTTTTTCTCTCAACTTTGTTGTTGAGACAGTGCAAAATAGCCTTGATAGGAGTGGTTGGATGCTTGTGTTGGCTGCCTTTTCGGTTCATCTGTGGAAATGAAAGGCATTTTGGAAATGCCTTCCAGTGCGGTACAATGCGTGAGAAAATGGAAGGCATCTTGGAGATGCCATCCATTAGCGGATAGCGAGACCCTGCGTCACGACGAAGCAACAAACCGTTCGCTCCAAATTAAGATTTTAAAAGCACGTAAATAGAAATTAAAGAAAGACCAATGCTTAAAGAAGAAAGTCGAATATTACTTATAGGAGCTTCTGGAAGTGGCACAACTACTTTGGGAAAGTCGCTATCAGCAGAATGGAATATTCCGCATTATGATTTGGATGGCTTTTTTTGGAAAATTACAGAAATACCTTATACCCAATTTAGAACAAAACCAGAATTAAGGTTGTTAATAGAAAAGGAATTGTATAGCAAGTCAAGTTGGATTATTAGCGGAGACCCAAGCGAATGGGAAGTAGGGATTGAAGATAAATTAACTAAAGTCTATTTCTTAGATTGTCCAACTGAAATTCGGGTAAAGAGATTAAATGAAAGAGAGCTGATAAAGCAAGGAACGGCGATTCTAAAAGGTGGTAAAAACTATCAGAATCATAACAAATTTATAGAATGGACGAAAAAATATGATGAAGGCGGAATAGGTGGAAGAAGTAGAGAAAAACAAGAAAGTTGGATGGCAAAATTAAATTGTCCTGTGTTTAGACTAAAAACGAACGATTCCAAAAAAGAATTGGTGAAAAAAATAACAATTAGTATATGAAAACATTTGAGGTTCCTCAACATTATCGCAGTTCGATTATTTCGACGATTAA
>ENA-ORXM01002105-ORXM01002105.1-marine-metagenome-genome-assembly--contig:-NODE-2105-length-24729-cov-4.159013_pt1 | contig 24729 bp, 21 predicted proteins | sample MGYA00237867_ERZ511480 | MGnify/ENA primary metagenome ERZ511480 (study PRJEB26309, sample SAMN06266103) | marine metagenome | isolation source: Algal blade | place: United Kingdom:Sidmouth, United... | reverse complement strand
ATTTCAACAACGGTTGATTTATCAGTCAAACCAAGCTGCTTATATAGAAGAACTTCGTCAGCAGCGCCTGAGTCCTCCTTCAAGTCATAGCGCGATACATGTTCGGGATCAAGATTTTCGCGCCCTGCATTCTCAACCTCATCAAGCAACCAGCCAGGTTGTATTTTGGATGTGCGATTAATCGACATAACTAGGGTTATAGCGCCTTAACCGAGCCGCCATCCACAAAAAGCGTACTTCCCGTCATATAAGAAGCGCCGTCGGAACAAAGGAACGCAGCAACCTTGCCAAACTCTTCAGGGTCACCCAAACGGCCCATCGGGATAGAAGCCAACGACTGCTTTTTCACTTCCTCAACGCTCATGTCTAACTTTTCGGCTTTCGCCTTGTCTAACTGGTCAATGCGCTCCGTCGCTACCCGCCCTGGCGAAATACAGTTCACGCGGATACCGTCAGGCGCAAGTTCACTCGCTAAGGTTTTACAGAGTCCCTGAATCGCAGGTCTAAAGACGTTCGAGAGCATCAGGTTTGGGATGGGCTGCTTCATAGAAGAGCTGCCGATAACCAGAATCGAACCGCCCTGCTTTTTCAGATGCGGCAGTGCGTGGCGCACGCTCCGAACCACACTTTGTAAGGTGAGCTGATAGGCAAAGTCCCACTTGTCTTCGTCCAGTGCCGAGAAGCCGCCTGGAGGCGGTCCACCCGCGTTACAGAGGAGAATATCCAGGCCGCCTAACTCTGAAATGGCTTTTTTGAATAGACTCTCGAGACTCTCAGCCTTCGCCACATCGACTTCATAAGCAAAAACGGCAGCGTCAGTGGCTATTTTGATTTTCTTAGCGGCTTCATCTGCCCGCGCTTTTTCACGGCTACAGACAGCAACGTCGGCACCTTCGGCGGCTAAGGCTTGCGCTGAGGCAAATCCTAAACCGCTACTCGAGGCCAGTACAAGCGCGCGTTTTCCTTTTAGACCTAAATTCATGCTGATACCTCTTTCTTTAGCAATTCTTCTAGCTGGCAGTACTCGAGCACATCAGCCAATTCCCCTTTAAGATGTTCGTCAATTTGTGTACCTGGGTGCCGCACAAACGCAGAGGCAATTGCGCCGCGTTGACGGTAAACTTCTTTGCGTAACGCAAGGCCGATGCCAGGCTGAAATTCATAACGCAGCAGCGGACAAGCATCATAAAAAATACGCGCCGCCTCTCCCTTATCATCCGAGGTATAGGCGTTGTAAATAGCGACTAAGATTTCAGGATAGGAGAAACCTGTCATCATGCCATCTGAGCCACGTTTCAACTCCTCTAAAAAGAACATACCGCCCAAACCGCCGACGATACCTATATCGCAATCGAGGTTACGGATGGCGGTGATTTTAGGGATGCTCGGGGTTTCTTCTAACTTGATGACTTTTACGTGCTCGAGGTCGTCATAGAGCCGCTTGACGAGGGCGGGACTCATTTTGATGCCAGTGGCAATCGGGTAATCGTGGAGGATAATGGTTTTGTTTACAGCGTCATTGATACGCGAATAATAGTCAAAAATAACTTTGTCATTTTGAACAGGCGGCGGAGCTACAAGTAAACCTTGTGCGCCTAGCGAGATGGCATTCACGCTTTTCTCAACCGCTAAATCCGTACCCGCTGCGCCGCTTCCTGAAAAAACGGGAATGCTGCCAGCCGCCGCAACGGTTGTCTTAATAACCTCATCTTGTTCAGCTTGCGACAGCTTGGGGGCTTCGCCCATTACACCTAGAACGACGACACCATCGACACCTAAATCAACAAGGAATTTGGTTAGATGCTCGAGGCTCTCCAAATCCAACCCGCCATCATCTTTAAATGGCGTCGGCATAATTGTATAGACACCTGAAAATTTGCTCATACGCTCTCCTTTATTTCAGCTACTGTTTTAGTTACTTGCGGTCTAACAAACTGACCCCAACCTGCCTCACCCACAACCTCACCCTCATGAAAAACAGTCTTGCCCCCTAGCAGGGTAGTCAGGACTTTACCTTGAAAGCTCATCCCATCATAAAGATAGTCGCAAAGTTTGGCTTGAGTGAAGAGTTCTGTTTTGTCGATAGTGGTGCTCTGGTCTAGGTCTACTAGGATAAGGTCGGCATCTGCCCCTTCAGTAATAACCCCTTTGTGCGGGTAAAGACCAAAGCGTTTGGCACCGTTGGTACTGATGAGGTTGACGGCGTGCTCGAGACTAACTTTACCCTTTGACACAGCATCAAGCATTCCTGGTACAAGTTCTTCGATACCCGGTGCCCCAGGTGGCGCCGCCCAAATATCGGTTTTGGCTTTTTCCTTCTCTTCAACCGCAAAAGGTGAATGGTCTGTGGTCACTGAGATAAGTGTGCCATCTGCAAGAGCGTCCCAGAGGGCTTGCTGATCGTCTTCCTTGCGTAAGGGTGGATTGATTTTTGCATAAGAGCCGTAGTCTGCTAAGGCTTGTTCGGTGAACAGGAGGTATTGGGGACAGGTCTCCCCTGTTACGTCCATCGTCGGCTGAAACTTCTTTAAGGTTTCAGCGGCGTGTCGGCATGAGACGTGGGCGATATGGAGCTTGGCACCAAGTGCCTCGTTCATCGTCAAGAGTTTGGCAATGGCAACGGCTTCCACGACAGGCGGGCGAGACTCCCCGTGAGTTTCAGCATCGTTACGACCCGTCTCTTTAATCTTGTTCGAGAAGTGACTAAGTAAGGGGTTACTTTCTGCATGAACAACCGTTACTGAGTCAGTATCCGCTAAAAGTCTAAGGGCTTCGTACTGTTCACCTTCTTCAGGTAAACAGAGACCGACAAATTCATCATCTCGACCTTTAGGGGCTTCGGTCATAAAGATTTTAAACCCTATCGCACCCTCGTCAATCATGCCTGAAATATAGTCAGGGTTGAGCATACCCGGTGCGCCGTAGAGTCCGAAGTTAACATAGGCATCTTTTGCAAATAAGTCACGGCGTTGCCGGAATATTTCAGGTGTGGCGCAGCAGGGTTTGGAGATGGGCATTTCAAAAAGTGTCGTTACGCCACCTGCGGCGGCTGCCTTGGTTTCAGAAGCGACGGTGCCGCGTTGTGGGTAGGCCGGGGCACGAACGTGAAAGTGAATATCGATGGCACCGGGTAACAGGTGTTGTCCGCTGGCGTCGATGGTTTCACTTGCCTCAGCATTGGAACCTGGCTCGAGTAGCGCTGCTATCTTGCCATCTTTGAGCCCGACATCAAGCCGCTTTGTACCTTCCTCTGTTACCACCATCCCGCCTTTTATCAAGCTGTCATACATGGCTCTCCTTCTCCTTAAGCTTTTGCATTAGTGTATTCCTAATTCACTCAGCGCCTCGGCGGCACCGTCTAAATTCGTCAGCTTCATGCTGGCATAATTGGGCGCAAAAACCACACCCTTTGCACCTGCACGGTAACTTGCTAGAACGCTGCGTTTAACAATGTCAGGGGTGCAGACGGCTTGACTCGGCAGAACCCTTGGCGCGTCTACCCCAATGCCCATATACACATCTGCCCTGCCGTTCACACCGCGCACCGCATCTTCGCATTGACCAAAGACATAAGTATCTGGGTCCATACCCGTTTCAATCAACGTGTCCCACGGCGCTTCGTTTAGGCCCAGCAGTTTATACATCAGCGGCGTAAGTTCATCAGGCGTAAAGTCGCGCAAAATGGTCGCGTGAAAATCGGTCATCTCCTTAACGTAAATATGTCCCGCCTGATGCTGATAGGTAATCGGCTTGACCCAGTCTGCGTAAAGCGTTTGCTCTTCCCAAGGGTACTGCGCTTTGCGTATTGGATTAAAATGATTGCGGTTCCAAACGTTTAAACCAAAAGATAATTCTGCATTACACCACTTGACAATGCCGTAAAGCTCACGGTCTAAGTCTTTGTTGCGCTCGAGCCAGAACCGCTCCCAAATGAGGATTTCAGGATTGGCTAATAGTATGCGAAGGAGTTCTATGAACGCGCCGTCTACAAATGGTTCGTTGGCTCGAGCCTTCTGAAAAAAGCCACAAGCTTCTTTGAAAGCAAACCTCACTCGCTCGACATCAATACCGCGCTCTAAAGCCTCTTGACGACTCGCCGCACTAAAATCTGTCGGCGCAAGTCCTGCAATCATCTGGTCGAGCGGGCTGCGGCGCTCATTGCACCACATCACCCCGTCGATATCATAGTTGCGGCACTGGTCCTCGACCATACTGTGAATCCAGGTGCGGTAATCGGGGTTGCTGGTACTCGGGTCGCTGCCAATGCGCCCGAACAGGTCAACCTCTAAAAGCTGCGGGAGGTTGGGAATGTTGACATTATTCACCGAGCCGTGCCCCTCATATTTAAAAAAGGGTTCCATCAACTCGATAAAGATTTTCATACCCCTGGCTTTCGCCGCAGGAATAACCATCTCTAAAATGTCTTTATCCTGCATTTCAGGGTCAGTCGCCTTGAAGTTTTTGATTATGGTTTGGCTGTAATAAGCAGGGTCAGGTTTAAAGTACGCGCCGCCCTTCATGGCGAAGGGTTCGGGGATGCCGTGGTCGGGAAAACCGTCCAGCTCATGCGAGATACTACGCCCTGATTTGAGCCCCAGCCAGGAGACCGTACCGATTAGCAAAACGTTGACACCTACGCGGTTTTGCAGGGTGTCCAGCACCGCGTCCACACCCTCATCTATAAAACTGATGGGGCTGATTTGGATGCCGACGAACTTATCTTGAGGCTTAGTCATGGATGGCTTTCTTGTAGGGACGGTAGGGGCGCACAGCCGTGCGCCCCTACGAGGCTGATGTCACACGGATTCACGTTTCTGCTCAATCACCTTCGCCATGCGCCTCATCGCCTCTTGAATACGGTCTAAAGGTTGCAGATAACTAAAGCGGACATAATGGTCACTCTCATCACCAAACATACTGCCTGGAAAGACGAGGACTTTGCCTTCACGCAAAAGAGTTTCACTAAATACCTCAGCGCTCATGCCTGTATTAGAGATATTGGTGTAGAGATAAAACGCCCCCCCAGGATGACCGTAGCTCAAGCCCATCTCATCCATTGCCTCCATCATGTAGGCTCGGCGTTCAGCGTAGGCGTCAAGCATATCCGTGATGACATCTTGCGGTCCGGTAAGAGCGGCCAAGGCGGCAAATTGTGCAGGGGTGTTGGTGTTGATACTCAGCGTATGACGTGGCTCGGTTATAAGGCGCACGAAGGCTTGCGGCGCTGCCAGATAGCCAATACGCCAACCTGTCATGGCGTAAGATTTTGAGAAGCCGTTTAAGGTGATGGTGCGTTCTTTCATGTCAGGCAGACTGCCAATAGACAGGTGTTCAGAACCCTCGTAAATAAGCTTGTCGTAGATTTCGTCGCTAATGACAATTAAGTTATGACGCTTGGCAAGGTCAGCAATTTCTTTGATAACGTTTGGCGGGGTAACTGCGCCTGTGGGGTTATTGGGGGTTACAAGCACGAGGGCTTTAGTTCGCTCGGTAATACGTGCTTCGATTTCAGCGGGCATAAGGGCGAAGTCATCTTTTTCATAGGTGGGTACAGGGATGGGTTTACCACCACACATATGTACAGCGGTATCATAGGTTGTAAACCTTGGTGAGGTAATCAGGACTTCATCACCAGCATCGACCAAGGCCAACATACAAAGCATAATAGCTTCTTGTGCGCCTGCTGTGACGATAATTTCTTCGGCGGTGTAATCCAAACTATTATCGCGTTTCAACATCGCCGCAATCGCCTCGCGCAGTTCGGTCAAACCTGCGGGGTGGGTGTAGTGATGCTGATTATTATTGATGGCGTCAATAGCAGCGTCAACGATATGTTTAGGCGTATGAAAATCTGGGTCGCCACGTCCCATCGCTATCACGTTATCTAAGCCAGAGGCTAGCTCGAGCATCTTCGTGCGAAACGACACATCCTCCTCGACTATGCGGGAGGATAGGGCGGCTTGTAGGGGCTGCGTCATACGTTACCTCGCTTATGAGATTTCACAGCTCGAGCACTCGAGCTTCTGGTGGATGGTTTGACAAAAATTTACTTGGGACTTTGGCCTTACCCTCGGTCACAATCATGGTGTTGATGGTGCGGTAGCCGTCAATATCGGGGCGGTAAATACCTGGTTCGTTGGAGAAAACCATATTGGCTTTTAACTTCGTATCATCGCCAGGTGCAAGCCACGGCGCTTCGTGACCTTCAATGCCCATACCGTGACCTATTCGGTGACGAATATATTCACTCAGCCCTGCGAGTTTGAGTTGCTCGAGGGCGGCCTCGTTGACCTCTTGACAAGTTGCGCCTACACGTAGCGCTTCCACCGCAGCGTCGTTGCAAGCAGCCGCAGCATTTAGACATTTCATCTGGTCATCGGTTGCATTACCCAATACGAAAGTCGCACCGCTTTCCGCGTGATAGCCGCCTACCGACGCACCAACGCCAGCAATAAGAACCTCGCCAATTTTGGGCTTTCGGTGAATAGGTTTACCGTGCGGGAGCGCCGCCCTCTCTTGCGTATGCACGGTGACGGTCACGCCGACTTTCGTTTTGGCAAAAGCCTCGCCCAATTCGCTTGCCTGATGCTCGAGCGTCGCCTTTAAACAAGTATTCAAAATATCCAGTTCGCTTGCACCCTCGCGCATAAAGTCAGCCGCGTGGTCATAAAGATAGTGCAAGTAATAATCCGCGTAACTCGCCGCTTTGCGAATAAGAGAAAGTTCCTCAGGCTCTTTCACGTAGCGTAGTAGGTCTACAATCTTACTTGTGAAAACTTTTTGCCGTTGCTCGAGTTCAGCGAATAAAGAATGCTCGAGGCTATCGATACCCAAACGCTTCGCACCTGAATCCTGTGCCATCCAGAAAACAGGGTGCGTGTCGCCGGGAAATTCAAAATAAGTACGAATGTCTGTTACCCAACCATCCGCCGCGTTTTCTTGCTCGAGTAGCGGAATGTAAAGTGTAGGTTCGCCACTGGCAGGAATATAAAAACCGATAGGTCGTTCAGAAGGCGTGTGGAAAAAACCAGAGGCGTAAATGACGTTGTATTGATTTAAAAGTAAGATGCCGTCTAATTCAGCCTCGGCAAGTTTCGTTTGAATTTGCTCGAGCTTACGGCGGTAGAAGGTTTCGGTTAGGGGCTCGAGGCTCACGCTACTAACTCACGTTCAAAGGGAAACTCGACCCCTAATTCTTTTGCAAGGGTTACAAGTTCATCGAATACACCAGCGTCAAGCTTGACACCATCCTCACGTCTTTCAGTTTCACGCCGATGCTCTAACTCGCCAGGCACGAGGATTTCTTTAAACCCAGGACGCAGTTTGCTCTTTTTAATGTCAGCAATAAAGCTATTCATGCGTTCTTTAAATTCAGTAAGCGGCATGAACCAGTCGATATCAAAAGCGATAAAGGTGTGGGCGACATCTTGCTTGGCAGAGTTTGCATAAGGCGCGAGCCCGAACGCACCGCCACTTAATACGCCCGTCATCACATCGGTCATGAACGACAAACCGTAGCCTTTGTACTGCCCAATGCCCAGAAGTGCGCCTGCCATAGCAGCGCTCGGGTCGCTCGTTTCTTCGCCTTCGGGGGTAAGTGCCCAGTCTAGTGGCATGGGTTTACCTTCGCGCCCCAACCACTTCATCATGCCTTTACCTGCGGTGGTCAGAGCAATATCTAATGAGACATCAAAGTCTAAACCTGTCGGCGCGGCAAGTGCCCAAGGATTGGTACCAACCACCGCCGTGGCCCCGCCCCAGGCCGCCATTTCTGGTCCTGCGTTAGTCATAGCAACACCGATACAATCTTGTTTTAGGGCAATGTCCGCATGAACTGCCGACGAGCCGTAGTGGGTGCTACCGCGTACAATTACTGTACCGATGCCGCAAACTTTGGCCTTCTCCGTCGCCAGCTTCATAGCGCGTTGCCCGACGACTGAACCAAGCCCGTTATGCCCATCAATCAAAGCAAGTGCAGGGCTTTCTTTAACGATTTCAAACGGTGCATCTTTATCTATCCAACCTTTATTGATGCGCTCGTTATAGGCCGATAAGCGTCTGACACCCTGCCCTTGTCCTGGATGAAAGCGCAATTCACTGAACATGAGCGCATTGGCACAAAGTTGCGCATTGTCCTCTGAGACATCCATTGCTTTAAAACAAGAAAGGGTAAATTCAGCTAGAGCCTCAGCGTTTACGCGAACCAGGTCAATCATCTTATGCCTCGAGCTTTAAAAGGGATTTAAGGTTCACGCCTTCAGTTATTTTTGGCACGATGCCACCCTCTCCCGAGGTCATGAATACAGTGATGCCAGGGCCGTAACCTGCGCGCGGGCTATCGCCCTGACCAATTACCCCGATACTCACCGCGCCGCGCAGAAAGCCGTGCGAATAGCGACTGTCATAATTTTCCAGCGCCACAATATCGCCAAGCTTTAGTTTGTCTAAGCCTGCTTTTTGCACCTCTGTTTTATCCGTCGTTTGAATATGCACCGAACCGCCCTCGCTGTCTAAACCAGCCCCTGCACCTAGCAAATGAGGGGGGACGCTTGCGACGACAGGAATCTCGAGCTTGCCTTCTTTCCCTTGGGGTTTAAGGGACTCGAGCAACTCCGGTGAGCAGCCTTTCAAGTAAATGTCTTCATGCTCAGCAAGCTGCATACCTATACCTTTGGCGCGCACGACAATCTTGTCACCGATTGCCATTTTCTCTCTGACTGCCTTGGGGAAGTGCACAATCACGTGTTCCGAGAAGCGCCCTGACTTGCCCGTCACGACACCTTTAGAACCTTTGGCATCTCCTGACATCACGACGGCGGTATTGCCAATGCAGGACAAAACACGCAAGCCTCGGTTGCCATTATCATCCGCCAGATTGATGCTGACACTCGGATGAATGCAATCCGCCAACCAACCAAACGCCGAGTCACCCACCGACACGTTATAAACGATGCTGCCATACGTCGGTAATAAAAAGGGCGTACCATCCGATGCTAGACGGTAGGGCTCGGCGGGCAACCCTGGAAAGCTGGGCGTAGCAATTTGACCCATGACCGAGAGGCTGACGAGTTTGTCGCTATTGGTTGTGACGTTCATACAAGCTCCCGAATATTGAGATAGTTTGCGATGTTTGCATCTTTATCAATCTGCCACTCAATCGCATCTTCTTCGCAAGTCATGAGTGTCAAGATGCCTGGGCCGTGCCCCGTCATAACCGAGTCGCCGTGTATACAAAGCGCAATGCTGACCGCACTCGTTCGGTAGCTGCGTCCGTAGCGGTGGTCAGCGTTGCGAATCGCCACCAAATCACCCAGGCGCATCTGATCGAGACCAAGTTCTGCCATGAGCGCTTTGTCTCCGGTCATCAAATCCTGGTCGACGTATTCAGAGTTGAGTTCGGCACCTGAGCCCATCGCTTCAATCGGCAACTCCATCGTGACGGGTACGCGGATTTTAAAGTCGTTGACAGCCTCGAGTGGCAACGACTCAATCAACTCGGGGCTGCATTTTTTCAATTGAATGTGCGGGTAATCGCTCAGCATCAGCCCACGCCCCTTGGCACGAATTTGAATACTGTCACCTGGACATAGGAACTCGCCCACTTCGGGATCAAAATCAACCAAAATGCGGGCGTGCTCGCCTGTGACGACACCCTCTGCACCTTTGGCTTCGCCGCTGGTGACAACGGCGCGGTTGCCGATACAGGTTAGGTAGTGCAGCGCAAAGTCATTTTCTAAATTTTTATGTGCAATCGACGCTCCGGGTTCTACGTGGTCACCCGCCCAGAAAAAGGCAGGGTCGCCCACGCGAATGTTGTAGAGCATGCCGTGCATTCCGGGCAGTACTCGAGCATGACCGTCATTATCAGGAATATATTCAGGTCGTCTGAAGCTCGGCTGGCTTAGTTGCCCGACGGCGGCTATTTCGACAAGTTGGTCTGCGTTGGTTCTAAGCATCTACTGACCTTTCAGTTGTAGCCAGATACCTCATGAACAAAGACATTCATGAACTATTCACAGCTTGACAGTGAATCTTAATGCGAACTATAGTAACACCATTCACCCCGGTTGTCGACAATCGACGCCATGCAAATATTTAAGGAGCCTTGAAGCGAATGAGTCGGTCGAGCGCGTTAGCAGATGGACAACTTAGCTCGAGCAATAAGTTCGAGGAGATTAGCAACGTACCGCTCCGGCAGAAGATTGTCAGCGTTTTGAGAGAAGCCATTTTAAGTGGTGAGCTTAAACCAGGCGAAGCGCTTGTAGAAACAGCGTTGGCGACGCAATTAGGCGTAAGCCGCGCCCCGCTACGTGAAGCTTTACGAAGCCTTGGTAAAGACGGACTTATCGAAACCGTCCCTTACCGTGGCACAACTGTGAAAACCTTAAACCGCAAAGATATCGAGGAAATCTACAGCTTGCGCGGTCTACACGAAACCTTTGCCCTAAAAAGAATCATCGAGCGCGGCAACGAGCCAGATACATCGGTCCTCAGAACGATTTGTAAAAATATGCAAAAGGCAGCTAAGCGAAAAGATTTCAAAGCACTCAATCAGGAGGACGACGCTTTTCACCGCCAGCTTATTCTGTTAGCCGAGCACGACATGCTGACCTCTATATGGGAACAACTTGCCATGCGGGTGCGCCAGCTTATGGCGCTGAGAAATCAACTTAACCGCAACCCTATGGCGGTTGCTATGAATCACCCCCCCATCGTCGACGCCATTGCAGATAAAAATTTAAAGGGGGCAACGACCCTTATCGAGAAGCATGTAGCCTCCGCCAAAGACTTACTTATCGATGACTTCGCTCTTTCCCAAGGTCAAGAGAACCCAAGCTAAACACTAGGAGACGCCTATCAAGCTTTTAATTACAGGTGCAAGCGGGTTTATTGCCAGTCACATAGCGAAAGCGGCGCACAGTCGCGGCTATGAGCTGACCCTGCTCGATAAAAGCTTCGGCCCTGAGCAAAAACGGTTCTGGGCAGAACGAGTTGTTAGGACTATTGAGAGTGATGTTCAGGACTTTAATGGGACTCTCGAGCTAGACGCAGTTATTCACGCGGCTGCCCTGACAGCCGAACCTGCTGAACTGAATATGACACCCGAAACGTATTTAAAAGTCAGTTTGAACATCAACTTTCATATGCTGAACTGGAGTCGAAGCAACGGTGTCAAGCGCTTTATTTTCATCAGCTCGGCAGGGGTTTTTTCAAGCACGCAGCAAGGTAGGCTCGATGAAAACGCAGCACCTCTATCAAAAGGTTTATATGCACTTTCCAAGCGCAGCACCGAAGACCTGATGACGCACTTGAATGTAGAGGGTGCGTATGACTTTATAAGCGTGCGCCTAGGCAACGTTTACGGAGAGGCTGAATATTCCAAGCACAGTCGACCCCGCGTTAGCCTGTTTCAGCGGATGCTGAACAAGGCCACGACGCAAGGCAGCATCAGTGTGCCAAATGAAAGCCCAAGGGACTGGACCTATGCAGGGGACATCGCCAAACTTTTTGTTCATTTACTCGAGACCAAGTCTCCAAAAGAGCTTTATCACTTTGTGTCTGACGAGTCTTTCACGGCACTCGAGCTTGCTCAAAAAATCCAGCATTTACTTCCTGAGGTCACCTTGAAGCGCAACACTGAACCTGAAACTCAGCTGCGCGCACCCTTGAAAACGAACTATCTAAGCGAGCTAAATTTTTCCAATTGGACACCGTTTGATAGGGGTTTAGAGCACGTCATTCGCGCCCAACAAATTCCAGAGGTCAGCGCGTGAAGCGCCTTAACATTATTCTGGCAGGTCTCGGCGCACGGGGGAAATTTTGGGCAGAGGTTATTAACCGCTCACCCGATTGCGACCTTGCTGGCTATGTCGACCCAAATGCGAAAGCGCTCGAGCAAGCCCAAAAACAATTCGGACAGCACCCTGTTTTTGAAACGGTTGAAGAGGCTCTCTCAGCTTTGCCCGGGGCGAATGCTCTGGTGCTTGCGACACCTCCAGAAGGCCGCGAGGCGCAAATTCGCGCGGCCTGTGAACGCAAGATGCCTCTGCTTATCGAAAAACCCCTAGCGCTCAGTTTGCAGGAGGCAGCAAAGTTTGTCCAGATAGCGGAAGATGCAAATGTCCCCATGATGATTGGCTTAAACTTTCGTTATTTAGGCGTGACGAAGGCGACACTCGAGCTTTTAAAAAACGGACCCGTCGGTAATGCAGCCTTTGGACATTTCACTTATGAGCGCTGGCGCGACGGTACTCAGGCGAGACTCAATAAGTACCCGCTCGAGATGGACCACCCGATGCTCTGGGAGCAGTCGATTCACCACTTCGACCTGATGCGCTTTGTTTACGGGAGTGAGCCCGTCTCGGTTTATTGTAAAACCTGGAACCCTAGCTGGAGCATGTATGAAAACGACACGAATGTCTCTGCGATTTTCACCTTTGAAAACGGCGTGATTGTGACCTACCAGGGCACCTGGCAAAGTGGCTGGCAAGAACCGAACTTTGAATGGCGCACCGACTGTACCGAGGGTGTTATCTTTCAAAAGGATCAGTTTAGCGACCTCTCTTACGCTCGCCTACATGACGCTGAACCGAGTCACATTCCTCTTCCGCCCCATGAAACCTGGATAACGGATACCGAAGGGGTACTCGCAGCTTTTGCCGGTACACTGCTTCGGGATAAGCCCCTAGAGGCAAGTGGTCGCGATCACTTGCATTCACTCGCCATGATAGAGGCTTGTATTGTCTCGAGCCGCGAAGCTAGAGCAGTTGACATGGGGGCTATTTATGATAAATTGCAAAACTCTTCGTTTGTTCCAATTTAAGTCTTGGCATTATATTTTGAGGGAGGTGTTCCATTAGGAGGTGACTTGTAGTTTAAAAAAGGGAAGCATTGTAGATACTATTTCAAGATAAAAAGGGAGACATTAATGAAGACTCTAAGCAAATCGCTGTTTCTAATTTTCGGGCTTATTTTGGCAAGCCTTAGCTTTGCGCAAATGCCCGACGAAAATACGCTGGTGATTGCCCAAAGCGTCGACGCCAGCACGATGGACCCGCCTGACATCGGCTCGAGACCTGCCGCCAACATCGCCAAGCACCTCTGGGGACAACTGTTTGAAATTACCGAGAGCGGCGATATTGTGCCCTTCTTAGCCGAAAGCTACGAGATTTCCGAGGATGGTACCGAAGTCAGCTTTACTTTGAATGAGGGCTTGACCTGCCATGACGGTGAAGCGCTGACGGCTGAAGACGTTGCTTATACCTTCCAGCGGGCAGGCGACGACGAACTAGGCTTTACTGGAAACACAGCGGGCTTTATCTTCGACTCGATTGGTTATGTAGACGCTAGGGCCGATGATGAGCTTACGGCGACGATTATTCTCGAGGAGTATTCCCCCATCGCCCTCGGTATGATTGCCGAAGTCAATATTCACTGCAAAGATTCCTATGAAGCCATGACGCTTGACGAGGCTGCTGAAACCCCCGTCGGCTCTGGTCCTTACCAGTTCGTCGAGTGGATTAAAGATGACCGTATGGTCTTAGAAGCTGCGCCGGACTTCGACCTGCGCGAGACCGGCTTTGACACGATTATCTGGCGGGTTATTCCTGAGGCGTCGACTCGCGCTGCTGAACTGATTGCGGGTAACGTTGACATTATTGCGAACGTTTCACCCGATCAGATTGAGACCATCGAAGCCGAGGGTACGGCCGAGGTTCAAGCGGTTCAAGGTACGCGCCGTATCTACGTCGGCTTTAACCAACGCGCTGACTTTGCTGAGGCCAGCGATGGCGGCGCAGCGATTCAAAACACCGATGTTCGTGTCGCACTGCAATACGCAGTGGATGTTCCGACCATCTGCGCAACGCTGCTCGGCACCGAGTGTGAGCGCGCGACTGGTTTGGTCAACCCACCCAATGACAACCCGAATTTAGAGCCTTACGCCTATGACCCCGAAAAAGCTGAGGAACTCCTCGACGCTGCGGGTTACCCACGCGGTGACGACGGGGTGCGCTTCAGTCTTAAGCTTCAGTCACCTAACAACCGTTACCTGAACGACGCCAATGTAGCGTTAGCAGTAGGTCAGTACCTCACCGATATTGGCGTTGAAACTGAGGTCGAGCTTCTTGATTTTCGCTCAGTTTACGTGCCCCTCATTATCGAGCACGACGCAGGTCCACTGTTCCTATTAGGTTCGGGCGGCGCAACCTGGAACGCGCTTTACGATATGGCAGATATTTCTGCGCCAACGGGTGCGACGAACTACACCGAGTGGAGCAACGAAGACTGGTTTGCTAACTTAGAGAAACTCGCTCAACCCATGGAGGCTGACGCCGAGCGCGAGATTATCAACGAAATGTTGGAAACCTTCTACAACGACCCACCCTGGCTCCTGATGTATTTCCAGCCTGACTTTTACGGGGTGAGTAACCGCATCGACTGGCAAGCGCGCCGCGACGAAGAAATTATCGCCTACAGCGCAACCCTGAAATAAACCCGTAGGGGCAGCCCCGTGTGGCTGCCCCTCATTTGACGTCTCGCGGTACGAGGGCGACCATACGGGGTCGCCCCTACGCAAACCATTGGGGACACATTTTATGTGGCAATTTATTTTAAGACGCCTCTTACAATCCATCATCGTTATCTTTGGCGTGACCCTTATTTCATTTTCGGCGCTGCATATGGCAGGTGACCCGACTTATCTCTATGTTGGCGAACGCGCCAGTGAAGAAGAAATCGCGCGAACCCGGGCCGCTCTAGGTTTTGACAAACCGCTTCATATTCAATATTTGACTTTTCTATCGCGACTAGCACGCGGTGATGCAGGGCGCTCCCTAACCTACCGACAACCCGCTATGGACGTTGTTTTAGAACGTTTACCCGCTACTATCGAACTCACGCTGTTTGCCATGTTTATTGCAATTACTCTAGCAATTCCGTTTGGCATTGTCGCCTCGCTCAACCGGGGCACCGCTGTAGATGGCGGCATGATGACGTTAGCGATGTTCGGACAATCCATCCCTAGTTTTTGGTTCGGTATCATGCTTATTTTGTTTATCGGTTTGGGCCTGCGCTGGCTACCTATTTCGGGGCACGTTGCCATTATTCAACCCTTATTAGAAGGAAATTTTAGGGAGGCATTTACCAACTTCCCCCAAGCAATACGCTATTTGCTCATGCCTGCCATCACCATTTCGCTTTTTTCATTGTCACGCAATTCGCGGTTGGTGCGCTCGAGTATGCTCGAGGTTCTCTCACAAGATTATGTCCGCACCGCGCGTTCCAAAGGTTTGAAAGAAAGTGCGGTTGTCATCCGCCATGCCCTCCGAAATGCCTGGATGCCTGTGGTTACGATGATTGGACTCGAGTTCGGCTTTCTGCTTAGCGGCGTCGTTGTGGTTGAAACTGTTTTTTCCTGGCCTGGGGTTGGGCGGTTGGTTTTCAACGCCATCAATCAGCGTGATATTCCACTTGTACAAGCCTCCGTTATTCTGTTCTCTTTATTGTTTGTGGGTTTAAACCTGATTGTTGATTTGCTCTACGCCCGCCTTGACCCAAGAGTGAGGTTGGGATAATGTCAACTGCCACCTCGGCGAACAGTGAGATAAGTGCGCCCAGTCAGAGTTTTGCTAAGGAGCTGCGCCGCGCAGGGCGCAGTTTGTTTAAAGCCAAATGGCCTGTCTTGGCTATTCTCATTTTAATAGCTGTTGTGACCGCCTCCGCCATCGGTCCCCTAATCGCCCCCAAAGACCCTAACCGCCAGAACATTATCAAGCGCTTGCAAGAACCTTACACAGTCGAGCGTAGCGGCGAAGTCGAGTTTCTTTTGGGTACGGACGGGCTGGGTAGAGACGTACTCTCGAGGCTTATTTACGGGGCCAGGGTCTCGCTACTCGTCGGCCTTACCGCAGTTCTGATTGGCGGCACGCTCGGCGTCTCACTGGGGCTGATTGCAGGCTATTTCGGTGGACGCACCGATGACATCATTATGCGTTTAGCCGATATTCAATTGGCCTTTCCCTTTATTTTGCTAGCTATTATGTTTTTGGTCGTGTTAGGACCAGGTCTCTTAAATTTAGTGCTAGTTTTAGGCATTGGTCAGTGGGTTACTTACGCGCGTATCACGCGTGGACAAACCGTTTCGCAACGTGAAAAAGAATATGTCGAGGCCGCCAGGGCACTCGGTAAACGTGACCTGGCGATTATGTTTCAAAGCATTCTGCCGAACATCATTGCACCCTTAATTGTGATTGCCTCGTTTAATGTCGCCAGCGTTATTTTAGCAGAAGCTGCCCTCTCCTTTCTGGGCCTGGGCGTTCCGCCGACCATTCCCACCTGGGGCGGCATGTTAGCCGAGAGCCGCGACCAACTTTTAGCAGGCCGCTGGTGGCTAGCCGTCTACCCAGGCATCGCCATTATGCTGACCGTTTTAGCGTTCAATATTTTAGGCGACTGGTTGCGCGACTTTCTCGACCCACGTTTACGCACCATCGGTTAATACACAGTAGGGGCGCACGGCCGTGCGCCCCTACGCGAAGGGAACCATTTTTATGTCTATTAATGTCGGCGTCATCGGCGCAAGTTTTGCCAAAGCCGCCTTTTTACCTGCTCTTGCCAACATTCCCGAGGCTGAGGTTCTAGCCATTGCCAGCGCTAGACTGAGCAGCGCACAAGATGCAGCCGAGGCGTTTAACATTCCCAATGCTTATGACGATTGGGAAAAAATGCTTAGGGACCACGAACTCGACCTCATCTGCATTGCCACACCCACATACATGCACGCACCGATGACTTTGGCAGCCTTGGAGTCGGGCGCACACGTCCTCTGTGATAAACCGATGGCGATGGATAGCGGTGAATCTGAAAAAATGCTGGGGAAAGCCCAAACACTAGGCCGCATTCACATGATGGACCACGAGTTACGCTTCAACCCGACACGGCAAAAAATTAAAGACCTGCTCGACGAAGGTTTTGTCGGTAAGGTGCAGCACGTAAACATCACGAATATTACCCCCAGTTGGGGCAACCCTGCCTCGAGACCCAAAGATGACTGGTGGTCGTTAGAGGACAAGGGAGGGGGGCGCTTGGGTGCCAACGGCTCACATCAAATCGACCTGCTCCGCTGGTGGTTTGGCGACGTTACTTCGGTGATGGGGCAAGTCAAAACGATGGTGCCAGAGCGGACTGGTAAAAATACAGGCGAAGCCTGGACGGCGACAGCAGACGACGTTTCCTGGTTCAGCCTTGAGCTACAAAACGGCGCACTCGCCAACGTTTTTATGAGCGGTGTGGCAGGGCACAACATGGGCAACCACACGCAGATTTTTGGCACCGAAGGCACCATCCTCCTCTCAAATGACGATGAGGTCTTACGCATTGCCAAGCGTGGCGAAGACTTTGAAGACATCACAATCAAAGACCCAAACGCAGATTTACCGCATGTAAACAAAGGCATTTGGAACGTTTCGGTTGTTTCGCTTATGAGAGAATTGGTAAGTGCCATTCAGGAAAACCGTCCTCCCAAACAAGGGGCGACATTTGAAGATGGGCTTAAGTGTCAGCAGGTGATGGACGCTGTACGTACATCATCCGATGAGCGGCGCTGGATTGATATAAATACTGATGCGTAGCATTAACACCGTAGGGGCAAACGGCCGTTTGCCCCTACACAGCGACTCGAGATAATTGCGAAAGGAAACCTCCTTGCAAGACATTTACGATTTCATCGACGCTAACGCCGAAGAGTTTATAAAAGATTTACAAACGCTCGTGCGGCAACCCAGTATCTCAGCGCAAAATATTGGTTTGAGAGAATGCGCAGACCTGGTCAAGCAAATGATGGATGACGACGGTTTGGACGCACATTTGCACGAGCTAGACGGCGGGCCACCTGTCATTATCGGACATATAGGGTCGAGCCAATCCCAAAAAACCATGCTCTGCTACTCGCACTACGACGTGCAACCGCCCGAACCCCTGGATGCCTGGACCCACGGCGGCCCCTGGTCAGCCGAAATTGTAGATGGCGTTCTGTACGGACGCGGCGCGACGGATAATAAAAGCGGCGTGCTCGCTTTTAACAAGGCTGCGAAAGCGTTCTTAAAAGTGCGCGGCGAGTTGCCCGTCAACCTCAAATTTATTATCGAAGGTGAAGAAGAAATCGGTAGCCTGCACCTTGGCCCCTGGGTCGAGGAAAATACGGACCTGCTCGAGGCCGACGGAATGCACTGCCTAGACGGCTCCGTGGATATTGCCACGGGTTTACCCGACGTTGACCTCGGCCTAAAAAGTGTTTTGTTTGTAGAACTCGTCGCTAGAGGCGCAAACAGCGACATCCACTCGCTAAACTTTCCACTTGTCCCCTCTCCCGCTTGGGATTTAGTACGCGCCCTAAACACTATTATGGACAAAAATCGGCGCATCTTAATTGAGGGTTGGTACGACGGGTTGTATGAGCTACAAGATGAGGACCACGCCCAGCTCGAGGAAAAAATAAGCCGCGTTGATTTAAGCAAGATGAAAGAAGATTGGGGCATTGACGAATTCGCTTTAGGTCGTGATGGAATTGACGCGATTAAGGCTCGAGCCTATGAACCCACCGCAAACATTGCGGGCTTAATCAGCGGCTACACGGGCGAAGGGTCTAAAACGATTGTGCCGAACGAAGCCAGAGTCAAAATGGACTTTCGTTTGATTCCCAATATTGACCCAAGCAAGGCACTCGAGCGCCTAAAAAATCACCTCAAAAAACACGGCTTTGATAACATTGAAGTTATCAGCACCGAACGCGCCGAACCGCCTTACAAAATCTCAGTCAAGGAGCCCATGTCGCAGGCAGTAATTGCAGCGGCGATGAAGGTTTACGGCGAGAAGCCTATTGTGAATGGCGTATCGGCAGAAGGTACAATTCTCAAACATGTCTGGATTCCCTGTGTGTTAACAGGCTTCGCCTCGACAGGCGCAAACTTGCACGCACCGGATGAAAACATTCGCATTGACCACTACATTCAGGGCATCAAATATGCCGCGACGATTATGGAAGAATTTGGTAAGCAGTCTTGACGCTAAAGGATACGATTTATGTCTCAACTCGGCGCTGAAAAATCTCAGCAGGCACGCGCTCTTTTAGGCGAAAATGAACTATGGTTATTTTTAACTCGAGAGGGCAGTGACCCTGCCTCACGCCTCGTTTTCGACGCAGGCGTGAGCGGCATGGCGGCATTTATGCTTCACCCTGATAGGGGCGTTCTGGCTTTGGTTGCTAACTACGATAAAGGACATGTAGAGCGCTTGGGTGTCTTCGATGAAATTAGAGCCTACGAAAAATCTTTTGAAGATGCGTTCAACATCTGGCTAAAAGACTTGAATCCTACAACCATTTACCTCAACTATTCCGAGAGTGACCATCTTTCAGACGGTTTGAGTCACGGGCAGTTTTTAAAGATTGAGAAAATCAGCAGCGAGGTTTTACCGCAAGCAAGGCTCAGTTCGTCAGAATCTCTCCTGGCAAAAGTTCGCGGACGCAAAACCAAGGATGAACTGCGCCGACTCAAAACAGCTATCGACGCCAGCTCTGAGCTTTACGAAAAGCTTTTGCCTCAGTTGAAGGTGGGGCAAAGTGAGCGTGAAATTCAGTCGCTCATGCTCGAGATTGCCAAAGATTTGGGCTTTGAGATGGAGCTTGGTGACTACGGCGGCGCACTTGTCTGCATCAACCGCGTTGGACTCGCCCACCGCGCGCCTGGTGATGACTTTGTTCAAGGTGGCGACCTCGTTATCCTCGACCACGGGCTTTACTCTGAGGGCTACTGCTCGGACCTGGCGCGAACAATTTACTTTAAAAAAGAAGGCGAGGACAACGCACCTGAAAGTGAAAAACGTGCCTTTCAATCAGCCTATGATGCTATAACCAAAGCCTTTGAAGCACTTAAACCTGGGGTGGAGGGCTGGCAAATTGATAAGGTTGCCAGAGACCATCATCTGGCTAACGGCTATCCTGAAATCTCGCACGCAACGGGTCATCAGATAGGTCGGCATATTCACGACGGCGGCGCAGTTTTAGGCCCTAAGTGGGAACGCTACGGCAAAGCCCCTTATATTCCCTTAGAAGAGGGCAATGTGTTTACACTCGAGCCCACCATCCTCCAATCCCCCAATCCGTCCATGCTTGTTGAAGAAAATGTTGTAATTACAAAGGAGGGCGCAGACTGGCTAAGTAAACGGCAAACACATTTGTGGACAGTGTAGGTTGAAAGGTTCAAGGTTTTCTCTTTCTAGAGGTTGCACAAAAAGTCGGTTGAGTAAGAGAGTATTAGACGGGGAGCAAACCTTTGTCATTCCGAACGCATGTGAGGAATCTTTATGCAGTACGCTAAAAATAAGATTTCTCTTTGCGCTTCGCTACAGTCGAAATGACAGGTGGAGTTTCACTCAACCTACTTTTAGGAGTATCTCTCTTGCTAACTTTCAACCTGCGAACTTTTAACCTGCGAATTCTCAAACTCGGGAGGTTTGAATGAAATTTTTTATCGGTCTTGTAACAGTCCTACTTTTTAGTCTAAGTTTTGCCCAAGAGTGCCCCAATGTCGGCGGCACCGCGACGATTGCCCAGTGGAGTGAGCCGGGCAACCTCAACCCGCTTATTTTTCCGACGACCTATGACCAGAATATTCAAGAACTCGTTTTTTCTGCGCTGATTAAACCAACTGCTGACTTATCGTTCGAGCCCGACTTAGCCGAGTCGTGGGAGGTCAGTGACGACCAGCGCACCCTTACCTTTACTTTAAAGCCCGACCTAAGCTGGCACGACGGAACACCGCTGACCACGGCTGATATCGCGTTTACCTATACCTCGATGGCAGACCCGCTCTACGACGGTGGTCGTTATGCAGAGATTTCAGTACTCGAGGGCGCAGAGGCGTACAACGCGGGCGAAGCCGACAGCGTAACGGGCATCAATGTTATTGACGAGCAAACGATTGCCTTCACCACCACCGAACCCTTTGCACCCTTCTTACCCGTCATCGGCGGCATCTTCATTTTGCCCGAGCATATTTATGGTGAGGTCGCCATTGACGCCTGGCAAGAAGACAGCACCAACCGCGAACCGCTAGGCTCTGGCCCCTTTGAGTTTGTCGAGTACCGATCAGGTGAACTGGTCGAAGTTCAAGCCTTTGAAAATTACCACGAAGGCCGCCCCTGTTTGGACCGCATTATCATCCGCTTTGGTGACCAGAATACGATGTTGGCAGCTTTACTAAGCGGTGAAGTTGACGCCGCGCAAGTGCCGATTAACAGTGTTGATAGCGTGACAAGCGCTGAAGATGTTGACTTAAAAATCGTCGACTCGCTGAGCTTTCAGTACCTCGGTTTTAACCTAAGAAACCCTGCCCTTTCACAACCAGAAGTACGTCAGGCCATTGCTCACGCCCTCAACCGTGAGGCAATGGTGGACGGTCTTTTGCGAGGCTACGGGCAGACCTTAAACACCATTTTCCCCACCAACCACTGGTCTTACCCAACGGATGTTGAAGCCATCAGCTTCGATGTTGAAATGGCAAACCAGATTTTAGACGAGGCGGGTTGGGAGCTTAGTAACGGGGTGAGGAGCAAAGACGGTGTTGACTTAAACTTCTCCATTTTTTATCCAACGGGTAACCAGGTCCGTGAACGCAGTGCGCCGCTTATTCAGGCAAATCTCAAGCAAATCGGTATCAATGTGGAACTGCAAGCGATGGACTTTGCAACGCTCGTAACCTACCTACTACCTAAAGATGACGCGGGTAATCCGACTGAGGTGACTACTGAAGGACTCGAGATGTTTCTGCTCGGTTACGGCATCGAGCGTGACCCGAACGAGTATCTGTCTTACTTTGTCGAAAGCGACATGCCGCCCAACGGCTTTAACTTTACAGGCTACGTCAAGCCCGAAGTCGAAGACCTGTTAAGAGGCGGACAGGCCAACCTGGACGAAGAGGAGCGCACGGAGCTTTACCGCGATTTTGCGCTTATTATGCGCGAGGACCTTCCCTGGGTTCCTCTTTATCAGGCACAAGACTTATACGCTAACCAGTCAAGACTGCAAGGCTTCGCCCCTGATATCAGAGGTGTGAATGTCAATGTCACGAACTGGTGGTTAGAGGAATAGACTAATGTTTCTTTTACTCAGCTCAACTGCAAATTCGTTGAGCTAAGTAAAACCGCCTGTCATTGCGAGCGAATGCGAAGCAATCCCTCTTCGTAAATTTTGCCTAATCGGGATTGCTTCGTCGCTTTAAGGAGGTTGTACGAAAAGTCGGTTGAATAAGAGAAAATCAGGTGGGGTGCAAACATTTGTCATTCTGCAACGTTTGTGAGGAATCTTTGTGCAGTACGCTGAAAATAAGATTTCTCCTTGCGCTGACGCTCCAGTCGAAATGACGGTTGAGTGTCACTCAACCGACTTTTCAGGGTATCTCTCGCTTTAAGCTCCACCGCAATGACAAGTCTCGTCCTAAATTGACCTTACGATTCCTTCAGTTAAAACCAAAAACTTTCTCCGTATCTCTGGATAAATTATTAAATGATTCCATTTATTTTGCGCCGCTTAATTCAAGCGTTTTTCATTCTGGTGCTGGTGACCTTTATCAGCTTCATTATCATGAATATGGCACCGGGTAACGCGCTGCAAACCTTTATCGACCCGCGCATTCCGCCCTCTGAACTTGCCAAAGCCGAAGCGTCGCTGGGCTTAGATCAACCCCTACCCGTCCAGTATCTCAGGTGGCTAAAGGCTGTCACCGAAGGCAACCTGGGCTATTCTATCAAGTCAGGAGGAGGGGTGCTCGAGCTTATTCTAAGTCGGTTAGGGCCTACCCTTATCCTCATGGGTTCGGCCTTTATCCTTATGTTTATTCTGGCACTTATTATCGGCATTGTTTCTGCGGCAAAACCTTATTCTTTAACCGATTATATCGCCACCTTTACGGCGTTTGCAGGTATCTCTATTCCAGGGTTTTTCTTTGCCCTCACGCTTATTTATATTTTTGCCGTGCAGTTGGGTTGGTTGCCGACCTCAGGACTAAGGACTTATCAGGAAAACTTGACGGGCTGGTCAGCGTTTATTGACCGCGTGCGGCACCTCGTTTTACCCGTGACAGTTCTAGCCTTTACGGGCGTCGCTGAACTGGTGCGGCATATCCGCTCTGCCGTCACCGAATCACTGGCGCAAGACTACATAAGAACAGCGAAGGGTAAGGGGGTCAGTCCGCTTAAGGTGCTCACAGCCCACGCGCTAAGGAATAGCTGGTTACCTATCATCACGCTTATTGGCGTCGCCCTACCCAGGTTTTTTAGCGGTTCGGTGATTGTCGAAGTTATTTTTGCCTGGCCTGGCATGGGACGCTTACTCGTTGATTCGGTATTTGCCAGGGACTTTCCGGTGGCAATGGGCATCAATTTATTTGCCGCTATCTTAGTTCTGCTGGGCAGCCTATTAGCCGACACTTTATACGCCGTTGCCGACCCGAGAATACGCTACGAATGACGACTGCCGTTATCAAACCAGAGGCCAAGGCTCGCAATAGGTCCCTGAAACAGTTTCTCAATCACCGCGCGGCAGTGGCAAGTGCTGGCGTGCTGATTCTGCTTATTTTTACAGCCGTTTTTGCACCCTGGTTAGCACCTTACGACCCTTATGACCTAGCCATGACCGATACAGGCATGCTCGAGTTCGAAGCGCCACCGAGTAGAACTTTTTTACTGGGCACAGACGCCATTGGGCGCGACGTTTTATCGCGGCTTATTTTCGGCGGCAGAATTTCTTTGACGATTGGTTTAGTGTCAGCCTCAATCTCAATTTTAGTCGGGTCGATTCTTGGCGTACTGGCAGGCTATCTCGGACACTGGACAGACCTTGTCCTCTCACGTTTCGCAGACGCGGTGAGCACCTTTCCCGCACTGTTTCTTATTTTGACGGTCTCGAGCTTCGTGCGTCCGTCTATTTTCAATGTTATGGCAGTGATTGGGCTACTTAGCTGGATGCCGACCTTTCGACTGATGCGAGCCGAAGTTTTGCGTTTAAAACAGGTCGATTTTATTGAAGGTGCCCAAGCCCTAGGCGCAAACAACTTTCGTATTATGCTTCTTCACCTGATGCCTAACGCTATCGCGCCGATTATCGTGCAAGCGACACTCGGTGTAGCCGAAGCAATTCTGACGGAATCTGCCCTGTCGTTTCTGGGCTTAGGGGTTCAGCAACCCATTGCCTCCTGGGGCAATATGCTTGCTGACGCGCGTAATATGACTGTATTGCAGTCACAACCGTGGTTATGGCTACCGCCTGGCCTGGCTATTTTCGTCACCGTTTTAGCCATTAACTTTATGGGCGACGGTTTAAGAGACGCTATCAATCCGAGGAAGGGTTGAAGGGCAGTAGTCAGTTATCAGAAGTCAGAAGTCAGTAACTTCAAATTATACTGACTACTGATTTCTGGCTACTGAATACTCATCATTAAAGGAGAAGATAATGACCGCAAATGTTCAACGCACCAACCTCAGTGACAGCCTCGAGATTTCCAAAGTCGTCACGGGTTTGTGGCAAATTGCCGATATGGAACGGGGTGGAAATACGCTCGAGCTTGAAAATTTAGCTGACGCCATGCTGCCGTATGTTGAGGCTGGCCTGACAAGTTTTGATATGGCTGACCACTACGGTTCAGCGGAAGATATTGTGGGGCTGTTTTCAACCAG
>ENA-ORXM01002104-ORXM01002104.1-marine-metagenome-genome-assembly--contig:-NODE-2104-length-24734-cov-4.304863_pt1 | contig 24734 bp, 34 predicted proteins | sample MGYA00237867_ERZ511480 | MGnify/ENA primary metagenome ERZ511480 (study PRJEB26309, sample SAMN06266103) | marine metagenome | isolation source: Algal blade | place: United Kingdom:Sidmouth, United... | reverse complement strand
TTGCAAGGAATTTATCCAAATTAATTACCAATTAATGGTTGACTCCGTTTTAGAACCTATTTTAAATAAAAACATCCCTGATAGGGTAAGAAATATTATTAATGAATATCTTCAATGTCTCAGTCAACCTGCATTAAACAAAGAAGATGAAGAATATAAACAAGGACTTATTATGGCTCTAGGCTCAAAAGAAAGAAACCTACTCACTAAATTTTGGGAAAATAATCAAACTTTAATCCTTGCTGCAATTCATGCAGTAAGTTTAGATCCAGAACAGGATAAAGAAAATCAAGAAAATGCCAATAACCTAAGTGAAGCCCTACAAACAATTTCATCTAGCAAAAAAGATAGAAGTCTTTATTCTATTTCGTTCAATGGAGTATTGCAAAAATCAAAATTTAGAAAAGCAGATATTGGCCTAAATACTATTCAAATTTTAGAAAAACATAACCTAATAGATAAAGAAGTTTTTGAATTTCTAAAAAATGATAAAACAGCCACATTTCCTCTTCTTAAAATGAAAGAAGATATGAGTGAAACAGAGAAAAAATATAGGAAATACAAATTCCAAGCATCACCAGAACTCACATTTGAAAATCAAGAATACTATGTTGTTAGAAATTGGGGGAAAGAAAACACAGCAAAATTTATCAAAAAAATGTCCCAAAAATTCCCTACTTTAAAGTACGAAAACCATGAATAACCAGTGGACAACAATGTATATATTTTCATCCCACATTTCAGGGCTAAAGCTAAAGTTTAGGGACTTTGTTTAACACCGCAAAATCACAGATTTTTCTAGTATCCTAAAGAAAAAATTACTAGCAAAATCTGTGATTTTGCTTTGGGATTATTTACATTTATAGCGCATAATTTGTGGGACATAATATATACGAGACGTTAGCACCAATTAAAAAGAAAACAAAATGATGCTGAAAAACATAAAATGGTTCATCTTCCTCCTTTTAGTCTTGATGCTTTCAAACTGTTCTGGACAAGTCGAAAAAAAATCAACCTCTGAAACAATTGAACTAAGCACCAAATTCTTAGAAACACCAAAACTTATAAAAACTCAAAATTCAACCGAAGCCGATAATGTAAATTCTATCTTAGAAGATAAATTAGGGAACCTTTGGTTTGGAACTACTGGAGAGGGAGTTTATTTGTTCGATGGAAAATCCGTAAAACAATACTCAACATCAAACGGGCTTAAAAGCAATATGACATTTTGCATTTTTGAGAGTACTGATGGAAAAGTTTGGTTAGGAACTTATGATGGTCTTTATATATTTAGTAAGGGTGAATTCGAAGAGATTTACATAACCTCTCCTATCAGTAGCACTCGCAAAAAATTTAGCGTATTCAGTATACTGGAAGATAATAATGGAAAACTCTGGGTTGCAACAGTAGAAGGAGTATATGTTTATGATGGAAACACCTTCGAATTATTTACTGTATCGGAAGTGGGAAAAGGTTACATGAGCGAAAAGCATAATACTGAAAACATGTTACAGGATAAAAATAGCAATATATGGTTCGGTTCAAGGACCAATGATGGTGTATTCCGTTATGACGGAACATCTATTGTTAATTTTAAATTAGAAGAATTAGATGACCATAAATGGGCATGGCCAACTTTAGAAGATGAACAAGGAAATATCTGGTTCAACAATTGGGGAGGAACTTACCGTTATGATGGAAAATCATTTAAAAGTTTCACAAAAAGTAATGGTTTATGTAGTAAAACAATCATGCGAATTATTGAAGACAGTAAAGGAAATATCTGGTTTGGAGGAGGAGAAGGAATTTGTCGCTATGATGGAAAATCATTTAAACATTTTACAATAAAAGATGGATTACCGCATAATGGTGTTTGGAGTATAATGGAAGATAGTAAAGAAAATATATGGATAGGTACAAAGAATACTGGTCTTTGTATGTATGATGGAGAAAAGTTTGTTAGTCTAACAGAATAGAGTAATGTTGATTTTAAAAATGGAAAAAAACTGGTGCTTACATCATACACAAGACCGTTATGTGTAATGAAAAAAAAAGAAAACTACCATTAAAAAAACATAAATCAATCAAAATGAAAGTATCATCTTTTTTGCTAATAATTACTATTGTTCTTTCATGTAATCCAAATCGGAAAACTGATGAAAGTGTAAAGACAATACCAGTCAACAAAGAATATTTTGTAAAAGCAAATATTATTGGACAGATTACCGAAGAAAAAATTAAACTAAACGGAGTTGAAACAATGTGCTATGTAATCAAAACACATTCACAAGCCACAGAACACAAAATGGGACCTTGGTGCCCAAGACACATAGAAGATAAAATAGAAAAGGGAGGTATTTGGTTCAAGGATGATAAAGTGTATGATGTTTCAGGACATTTTATTGCCAACCTTGGTGAGTTTTATGGCGATGATAAATGGAAATTATACAGAGAAGACGGTTCTATAAAAGTAACAGATACAAAAGACGGCTGCTTAAGTGCAGCAAAACCAAATGTTGAAGAAGAATACCAAAATTATTGTGTAGAATGTTTACCAGAATATTTTAAAGACCAAGTAACTACTTTTGTAATTCCAATTAAACCTCAATATCAAACTTCTTCCCAAAAATTTGGCAGGGGTGGCATTGGAATCGCTCTTAATGGAGTGAAATTTGACCCACCGGCACCAACCCATGCAATTTTAGCAGCTCATACCATTGCACCTTTAGATGACCACGGAGGACATGTGAATCCACACGGGGGATACCACTATCATGCAGTAACAGGCTCAACAAAAGAAATTGAACAAACGGATACTCACTCACCAATGATAGGCTATGCGATTGACGGATTTGGAATCTATGGTTTGTTGGATAAAAATGGAAATAAGCCGACTGATTTAGATGAATGTGGAGGGCATTCAGACGATGTAAGAGGTTATCATTATCATGCAGGAGAACCTGGAGGAAATCAGATTATAAAATGTTTAAAAGGGATTTCAGGTTACACAACCGTAAAAGAATAAACACTACACACAACAATCTGTATTCCGTCCATATCGCCTAGCGGCGAATACGGCGGCTACAGGTCGACATTATAGCCAATTTAAAAAATAGTAGCCCTGAAAATTATCACTTAAAATGGAATGGATAGAAAATATAATTGATAAAAGACTAGAGTTTATGTCAAAAGAAAAATTCTTGATGATGACTCCTGATTCTAAAATACCAGCAGAAATGCTAAATCTTTCTATTAAGTCTGAAGATGATTGGAAAGGATGGAAACCTATCGAAAGTAAAATTCAAAATAATGAATTAGAAGAGATTGAAAATAAAATTGGCTTTAAACTCCCAGATTCATATAAAGCACTCTTAAAGTATAAACATTTCTATGAACTAATTCTAAAAAACATGAGTGTTCATTTGTTTTCTCACATATCTACTAAATGGAAAAAAGAATTAAATGAAAAGCTCTCTTGGGATTATTTTGAAGACCTTATCGAAAAAAAGTTCTTCCATTTTGCAGACTTAGACGATTGGGGAATGATTTGCTTCGATGGAAATAAAAAGCATCCGAATAATGAATACGAAATTGTAGTTGTTGATCATGAAGACTCTTCTGAATATCATTTCTTTGCAAAAAACCTTAAAGAACTCCTTGAAAGTGATGAAAACATGACACATGAATTTATTACAAAACTTAATCAAAAAAGAGATCACTAAAAATTGAAAAGAACTGGCTATAACAATGTGCACTACGGCCATGCTAGGTTTTGGGGCTAAAGAAAATGTCTTGGCTTTTGTTTTGCACCGCAAAATCGCAGATTTTGCTAGTTTCTTGAAGAAAAATTTACTGCCAAAATCTGCGATTTTGCTCCGGGATTACTTATATTTGATTGCGCATATTCTTCGCACAGCGTATGCATGAGTCGTTAGAAAAACTGTCACTCAAGCTTAGATTTAAACCTAAACAATCGCACACCCAATTTCACAGAATGCACATTCTGCAACAAATCATAATCATAACCCAAAGACCAACCTTTCGCACTCACAAACTCAGCTCCTAGTCGAATACTAGCAAAAACACTAGGATTACCACCAACAGAGCCTGTCAATAAAAGAGCACTAACAGGTACAGGATAAGGCTTAGAAATTTCAATCGTCTTAGTGATTCGTGTTGGAATCTTCAACTTATAATTCAAATCATTCTGTAGCAGCTCACCATCCACGATAGAAGAATAATACAACGTCAAATTTTCATCCTCCAAGCTATCTTGATACAATTGAGCGGCTTGGTGCTGCCCCGTATCAATTCGCTCCTTCACAACAATATTTTTAGTACTGTCAATATAAATGATGGTAGGCGCTGGCACAACTTGCCTTGGCAGCTGCACAATAATAGGTGCTGGCAAAACAGTATCCATCCGAATAATGGTATCTATTGGAGGCAGTTGAGCATCTTGAGCGTTGGAACTTTGTTTACATTGTTGCAAAAAAATGATATAGCCAAACAAGCAAAGAATCAAGGCAAACTGAATGTTATCTTTCATATTTAAACGCTTCTTTTTTCTCATTCTAATAAATTTAGTACTAGGATTTAGGGTGATTAAATTGGTCACGAACCCAAAGCGCTGTTTTCAAACAAGCTTCAACCCGTTGGAGCCTTGTATCAGGGTTAGTAATAAACAGAGCATCTTTGCTAGAGCTGTGAAAGCCCCATTCGTCCAGAATAGCCCCAAAGTAATCGGTGAACTCAAAGAGATCCGTTTCTCTCAACACTTGGAAGTTTACTTCATAATCAGAATCCTCATCTTTCAGCTGCTCTCGATACTTCCAGTTGTTGGCGCCTACGGTTTCTTGAACGTGTTGAAAGTGCTGTTGAGCAATTTCATCTGAAAAAGTAGTTCCCAAGGTGCTGAATACCATGTATCCAATGGTATTCCTCAATTTAGTAGCATTGTTTTTACTAGAAATTGCATTAGAATGGAAGCTGTGTAAATAGCCATAATAGCCACGCCTTAGGTAACTGCGAACTAATTCCGTCCGCTCCGATAAAGACCAGTCTTTGTGTGGATGATAGGTGCGAATACATTGAATACCTTTTCTAGTACAAGCTTCTATAAACGCTTCTGCTGCCAAACGATTCTCAAAACCTTCATAATAATGTCCTCGTTCATGTAGGATCAAGTCTTTGTGATAGGCTCTTTTCCCTGGTGTTACATATCGACCATTATCATCTATACCGCCATGACCTGCATCTACAAATACCGCAAAGCGCCTTGTCCCAAAATGCAACAAATCAGAATTGGCTTGAAAGGTTTTGGTATAGACCAAATGTAGCTGTGTCAAAGTTTTTGCCCCTGCAATGCCATCTACCCATAAGTTATGAGTATACTGAAATTGTTTTACTGCCCGTGTAGTAGATGGACCATAATCCCCATCTACCGAAAGACTGATATGCAACACCTTTCCTAATCGGTATTGTAAATTCTTAATCTCTTGCTTATTCATGGGTAGAGTCGGTTTTGTGTTCGCCTTGCGCTTCTATGCGAGTTTGTACTCGATAGGCTGCCAAAATGCGTTTGGATTGTTTTTTTCGGTATGCTTTGTAATCCCTTAATTCGGGTTGGTAGTTGTGCGCTGGTGTGAATTTTATCTTTAAGGCTTGTTCTATCGTGCCTTTTTTTAGATTGGATAAAATGACTTCAAAGGTGCATTTTTCAAAACACAGCGCTTGTAAAGCGCCTCCTTTTTGGAAAAGTCTGGAGATTGCTTTTTGAATATTTCTAGAACCACCTACATAGACAATTTCTCCTTGGTAGTGGATGAGATAGGCGCCTCGAATATTTCGGTATCGTCCAAGTTGTTTTTTAGGGAAAGGAGGATGAACGGTCAACAAGGTTGTTGGACTGTTCATAACAAGATTGTTTTATGAGGTAATTGGTTGAATTTTTTATTTTTTGCCAAAAATAAAAAAGCGCCTTTAACTCATTTTTAGCAAAATGAGTTGGCTTTCTAACAAATTACCATTGATAAACAAATATAATAAAGCAATTAAAAGTAAGCTTAAAACTTGATGTTCGCAAAGAAAGCATCTATGTTAATCCGTTTCATTTTGCCTGTCTGTTGTTGATAATATTGAAATTGATAATTCGAATCATAACGAACTAAGGTAGATCCATTGTCTCTTAAACTATCTCGCACTTCATCTCGAATCTTTGCATTTCCTATTCGCTCCCAAAACATTTTTTGAACAAGAGCTGGCAGCGTTGCCAATTGTCGCTCCAATAATTCTTCCATCATATCTCCAGCATCAAAATTGTGCAAACATTCTTTCTTTTTGGTCAAGACCTCCGCAATCGCTTGATCGCCTTGAGCCGACAACCTTAAAACCAAATCAAAAGGATTCAATTCTTTGGCATCGGCTACTTGACCAATAATTTGTTCCAAGACATTTTCCAAGTCTTTTCGCAAGCGCTCTTTGTGTCCTGCTAATAACGTGTCTAACATTAATTCAATTATTTTTTAGTTTTTGAAGTTGACCTTTTTTGAGGTCGTTTTTTTCTAGTTGTAGTTTTACGAGTTGTTTTTCGTTGAATCGCTGGCTTTTTCTTGGCAAGCCTTCGCTTTTTAATCCTCAGCTCCCCTGTGTCCATCACAATGGTACAATGACTGTAAAGTGGTGCATCTTGCAAAACTTCAAAGGATTTCATTACCTGCTTAAAATGGGGAATGACATTCTTCTTGCCAATCGGCGGTGAAACATTGTTCTTAAAAAAGCGGGCTAAAGTCAAAGCGCCCCAAGCTCCATTCGGAAACATATTTGGATCATGAAAGACTAAAGCAAACCAAATGCCTACGTGTTTGGCACGGTAAAAACAAGCTTTTTGTGCTTGAGTCAGTTGTGAAGAAAAGACATTGGTGGCATCATCAATGATGAAAAACAAACCTCGATATCCTTTTCTAGACAAACGCTTATACAGCAGCTGCTCGGTTAACTTCTCATCTGCCATCATCGCTTTGACACGCTTGCCTTTGAATTTCTTCATAAAGTGCTTGTGAAAAATATAATCACGTCCTTTGTAGGTGAAATACAACTCTTTGCTTTTCGCATCTGACCAAAGCTCAATTTCTATGAATCCAATCCAGTCCTTATCATGTCCAGAATTGTAAACAAAAATCGTTTCTCTACCACAACGCTTGACAAATTGTATCAAATCATAGGTCTTGCCTGAATGGGGTTTTCCAAAATAAGCCAGAAAAAAAGGGTGGTTCGTCATAGCTTATTCGTTGTATAATTCTTTTCTAATCTCTGCATTCGTCCAAGCTTCATCTAGCATTCGTTGAATTTCTGGACTTGGCTTTTCGGTCGCTAAGCTCGTTTTACAAAACTGTCCTTTTGGCGTTCGATTGTAACAACCTGTTTCTTTGTGAATATCAAAAAGTCTACGGTTTTCTTGATACTCTTTCAAATGGGTGTAATCAAATTTATCTGAAGTATCGCTCTGAGCTTCTCCTTCTATTTCAATATCTTCGATATCCTCTGCTGTTTCCTTTGCTTTTTTTGCAGCTCGTTTTTTGGCGGCTTTTTTCGCTTTGCTGCGGTCATAGAAGGCAGCGCCCAAAGTTGGAAGTCCCCACATGGCTAATACTAACAAGAGAGAACCTAAAGGACTTGGCGTTTTGACATGATTACTACGCAAGTAATTTGCAAAAGCCTTCAATAAAGCTTTGTTTAATTTCTTGTCACTGGCATATCGAGCAGGAGACTCGCCACTAATGGCACTACAAAGTATTGCTTTAGAATCGTCAATCTTTTCCATTGCCAATTCTCCTAGCTCTTCCAATAGTTCCAAATTTTTCACGCTGTCACCTGTCAGATCACTAAGCACCTCATCAATGGGTTGTTCTTCTGGATCACCATTAATCGCATCATCTAAAGGATCTTCTTCTGGAAAATCATCTTCAGGAAATTCAAACTCCTCCTCGTCCAAATCTTCCTCTTCATCCAATGGAAAATCCTCGTCCAATTCCTCGTCTATTTCCTCGTCCATTGTGGACGCATTTTCTACGTCCATTTTGTCTTCATTTTCTGAAAACGCATTTTCATTTTCTCCTGCGTTATTTACGTCAGAAATGCGGTTTCCATCATTTTCTAACTCATTTTCTCTCCCATTTACAAAGTCATTGACAACTTCATTTTCCAAGTCGTTTTCTGGTGTCATTTTTAGGCTAGGTTTTGGACTTTTTTGTACAATGATTTTAAGTCCATTATATGAACGGTTGTTGCAGCGTAAGTAGCCGTTTTGTAGTTTTCCCCTCTTTGCTGATCGACTAATTCTAAATCATCGTCTACATCGAAGATCCCCTCCATCAGCAGCTTATTTTCGTGCTTTTCTAGCACCTTGATTTTTTCTTGAATCAACTCCAAGACCGCTGCCTTTTGAATCCCTTGAGCAGGATCGCTTTTTGCCTCGCCTTCTGGCTCTGGAACTGGTGGCGGTGCAATTGCTTGCTGTGGTGCTACAGCCATATCTGTTTTGCGCTCTGCTGTGACACTTGCGCTAATGGATTTGTTCATACGATACTGTTTCCCTTCATGGGAAATTGTATCACCTCTTTTTAATTTAATCGTTTTCATTCTTGTTCTAAGATTTAATAATAATAAAAATGGGGGCTTATCGCTTGATGCGTAAATGTGTAGAATACGGCTCTAAATCTAGTCGATAGTTCTTATCTATTCTGGCATAGTGATGAACTAAAATACTTCGTAATAACGTTTTGTTTTGGTAAATAAATATCGTTTTGCATTTCATGGAATTTGGTTTTAAGAGTTATTTAGTACGGTTTTGTTGGCGGCTTTTTTTCGCAATTTTGCGCTTTTTTCGACGCTTTGCTACTTTCTTTTCTTGCTGCCATAGTTGTTGTTCAGCTGCTGTTTTAGATTGATTGGATCGCTTAACTGTTGGAATTTCTGGAAATACATGATACTGTTCATAGTATGTTGGGTCAAAGTCTTCCTCCTTCATATCGTCCCAAAAGTCATTTTCTTCCACATAAACTTCCTGCTGAAAGAAGGGATCAGGTGGTATTCGATGGGTGCTGTAATAAATTATTCCTGCTACAAGGAGCAGTACAATGGCTAAAATCATGGCTCTTTATTTTTTATGTAATCAATTGGTTTTACATAAAGTTAGAGCAGCTCTGTAGCAATAGAAAGGATTCCCTTTTGGTGGGCTTGATTTAGGGGCGTAATTTTTTGGCTTTCTGTTTTCAAGGATAAGAAGACACTCTTTTTGAGTACTTTTTTCATAACTTAACAACAAACTTAACAACACTTACTCGAAATTTAAATACACTTACTCGACTATGTTGACCATTTACAAAAAGGGATGGAAATTCTTATTTTTATAACATAACTTTGTACTAATTATTTATCCGTACAATGCTATTCAGATGAAATTCTTATATCTAAGCTTTATTCTACTTCTTTTTTTATTAGTAGGTTGTGACATTCCCCTTTTTAACCCTGGTCAACTTACTTCTTATACAAGAAGCATAGATAATTATTCTAGTCATGATATCTGGCTAATTAATCCAAATGTTACAGGTAACTGTGATTCATCTACTTTTGACAGTATTTTAGTTATTAGTGGGACAAGATACGAGGTAGAGATCCTTTCCAATACAGACGCATCTCGTAATCCTAATCTGTTGAAAGAAGATTATGAGGATTGTCCTTCTATTTGTCTGGATTCTCTAAACGCTAGAATTCATGGACATAATTCTTTGAAATTAAATATTTCTCTTCGAGAAATAAACCCAGAATGGGTTTATTATGATGAAGTTGGTGGTATGGCTCCTCTTCAATTTTCATCTGGTGGATGTGCCTGTCTGTTAGTTATTACAGACGATGATATCAACTAAATAAAAAAAACAGAATAAGCTTCCTAATTGGCTTATTCTGTTTTTAAGTTTTAGGTGATACTTTCTTTAAAAATACTTACGCATTTCTATCAATAACTTATCAAACAAAGGGACAACCGCTTTCATTTCTGTTGGGGTCATGTATTGCACAGAGTGATATTTTCGCTTTGTCAAAAAGATATTAGTCAGCTTCATCTTCTGTAATTTATAGCCAATATATTGTTCAAATAAACGAGCAAAGATTTCATTCCGACGTAAAAAATATTCTAAATAATGTTTACTTGGAATTGCCTTTCGAATTCGTTTGACATAATTCGAATCGCCTTTTTTTGAGGCATCCCAATACGCCTTTTCTAGAATGTCCTCTACAAGATATCGCATCGGCATTTTCTTACGATCATAAGTGATACGAGCTGGATTCGTAGAACGCCCATCAGTCAAAGCATGAATGCTAGCGTGCGGTTCTCCCCTAGCTCCAAAGTAGTAATCCAAGAAATGACCATACTCGTGGGCAAAAGAGCCTACCCCTCCCGAAAATACAAATCGAACTTTCTTTGCAAGAGGTTTATCAAAACGATTCGCTTCATAATAACGAGTCATATTGATTATTTTACTGGCAGGTTCATAATGTGCCAAGGCTCCTTTTACCCCTCTCGCTCCAAAAGCAACACCTAAGGTTTTATTCAAACCAAGATTATTATTCTTAAATTTTAACACTCGATTCAAATCAAATAAGCAGACTGCCAAAGCTGCTAGATAATTAAAACGATCCTCATGCGTTACCCAATTACCAAACTGATAGCCTTTCAAATGAAATACCTTAGAAACATCTCGTATATCTTCAATCTTCCTCAAATCATTATCAATCGATCCTTTTCGAAAATACTTATACAAATCTACAAAACCCTGATCTTCCCACCATCGCTCTGCTCTTGAGCCGCCTTCTAGCTCTAATGTATCAACAATCTTCATCTACTTTCTACGTTTTTTAGTCGTCCCTGATTTCATCTTTCCAAGCTTTTTTAAGCGCTCTTGGTTCAACATACTATTCGGAACGCCTTTTCCGACAATCTCTTCCCCTTTTGGCAATTTTGCCTTTTCTTTTTTCAGTCTTTTCATCTATTTTTTTTGTTAGTTAATAATGTTAAAACGCCTAATATAGCAGCTTTACAGCCTAATGTCAAGCAAAAAAAATACGCTCACCTTTTTTAGGAGCGTAATTTTTTGGCTTTCTATTATTTCTAATCACTCTAAAGGATTTCTAAATTGATCTAACCATAGGATTACTCTTTCAAATTATTAACAAAATCCTTCAGAGCAGCAACATAAACCACCTTCTCCTTTGCCTCGATTGCCTTCAGCTCCTCATGCAAAGATTCATCAAATAAGGTTTCAATTGCTTCTGTACACATTTCTTGTAAAACTTCAGGCTTCACAGCATCCAACTCTACTTGCCCTAAGCCCGTCCAGTTTTGCGCCCTAGAATCACTCTTTTTAGTTGGAGCTGGTGGCAAATTCATTTCCAAGACCTGCTCTTCCATCAAAGCAATTCGCTTTACATTTACATCAACGCCAAAATCTTCTAAATTGGCTTGAATGCTTCTTGGGATATCCTCCCCACTGGCATCGTAATCCCCAAAATATAAGATTACCGCCTCTTTCCCTTCATTCACTGCTTCTTGAAAACGCTTGGCTGCTTCATTCAAAAAGGTTAAAGAAGGATAACCCTTACAAGGAGCTAGAGCAACTCCTTCCATTCTACAAGGTTGATTAAATACACCCTGCAACGCTTTCTTTTCTATCCAAACTTCTACAAAGTAAGGTTGATTTTCCCAACGATTCTTTCTATAGTTTTTCATCCAGTACTCAATCGTATGTTTAGAAGATTCTATTTCATCACTTACAATCGTTTCTTGAATGACCGTTTCTCCCAGCACAGAACGGTCATGGTCGCTAAACGTTTCAAAGTGAACTAAACCTTGCCAACGTGCCTTGGTCATGGCTGCAACTACTCGCTTATAATGTTGAATACTATTCGTCATTCCCAAAGCAACTAATTGATAGTGCAATCCTCTCAAGGTTAAAATACCATGCTCATAATTTGAGATGACTTCTAAAGAATTGTCTATGATCCATTGACGATTAAATTCGTCTTTTGTTCTTGTTGCCATTCTTGATATTGTTTTATTTATTACTTCTATTTTACTTCCGAAGTACTCGGCAGTAACCTTTGATTTATCGGGCTTTCAGCCTTTTTGTTACTGCGGAAGTAATTCCAAATACTTCCGAGTACTTCCGCAGTAAAAAGCCTAAATTTTGTTGCTTGTCGTTTTCTTTCTTGCATTCAAATAACAATTTCGAGTACAGTAGGTATGGTTGTGATTCTTATGCACAAAAGGCGTAGAACATTCAGGGCAAATACGAGTGTAATCCTTCTTCACCTTTTCCACTTCCACAGGAGGAGGGGAAGCTTCATAATCCTTAAATCCAATTTTTTTAGCACGAGCGCCAACTTCTTCAACCCTTGGAACTTCCAGTTTTACTTCCAAAGTATCCTCTGTTACTTCGCTAGTACTGCCTGTACTTGCCAAGTCTTCAGCTATTTTTTTCAACTCCTGTCGTTCCTTCTCACATTCGGTATAATACCACCAAGAAAAGCACATAGAAAAGACAAACAACAACTCAAAACCAATCGCAGCAATCACCAACTTTCGACCTAAATCCGCACGTTCTGCTTTCACCTGCTCCGAGCGCTCTTCAAAGATTTTAAAAGCCTTGGTTCGAGCCGCCTTGTTCATCACTACGAGACTAGCCAGAGCAGAATCCTTTTTCACTTGAATCGCTTGAATGTTTTGATTGTGCTGGTTGATCGTTTCTGTATCTTCACTTCTTAACTTTCCTCGCCAAGTTCTTTCCTTTCTAAATTTTTCACGCTCTGCAATAACCGCATTCATTCGACTATCATATTCTTCCTCAATGGCATTAGGTCCTTCTTGTTTGGGCTGCTCTTGGAGCGCATCATCAATCAATAGATCAGGTAAGATTTTAGCACCTTCCACCGCAATGTAAATACTCGTTGCCAAGGTAATGCCTGCTAAGATCGCAGGAAACAATTCAACATTCTTATACTGAAAAATACCTTGCATCACATCATTCGTAGACAAGCGCTTAATTACCTCGATAGCAATTAACAAAGTCACAGAAGCAATCAAGCGAACCAAAACAGGCGTTCCTTCAAACAAATAGGAGAGCATCACAAAAGCCGTGATCGCACTTGAGATCTGAGCCACAAAACCCATCGTTAGAAAAGCAACATTTGCTTGAGCAAAGCGCTCTGAAAATTTCTTATGCTTGAATTTGGAGTCCAGAGTCTTGTCTAAATTCTTTTTAAATATTAAGCCATTGACTAGATTTCGAGCCTTGGCGTATGGGTTTTCTCTAAAAGTTGTCATATCTTTGTCTTTCAAAATGCTCTTATTCGGAGTTGCTGGGTTCGATACAGCAACTCCTTTTTAATTTATTTACTACTTCTTTAGTTTTTTTTGATGCGCTTCAAACTTCAGCATCATATCCAAATCTTCTTTCAGCTCTGGTTCCTCTGTAAATACACCAAGCATCAAAGCCAGAAATTGAGTTTTGCTTTCTGCATGAATGTGGATAGCTCCCTTTTCATCCACTCTAATTAAAGCCCACAGCTGAGCTTGGTCTAACAGCTTTTTTGAATTTTGAATCACATGATCCTTTGCACTTAATTCGGGCTTTTGATTTCCACTTGCCATTTTTTATACTTTTATCAATGAGTAAAATATTTTTAATTAATAGTATTCTTAAAACACGCTCAATCCAGTATGAGAATTGATTTCATGCGCTTGTAATCGGTCTAAAATCGGTTGTAAATAGCCCATAAAAAAAGCCGTATCTTCCTGCTCTTTCTCCAAAATTTCCAATTCAATAGAAAAGACATATCTAAAGCAATACTTTTCTAAAGGCGTGAAATGTATCGTGGAAACACTTTGCATGGACTTGCCTTTTTTGCTCAAAGTCTCCAACTGTTTCGATACCTTAATATAAATTTGGGTCAAGGCACATTTGACCAGCTCGTCCAAACTATCTTCCACTTTACCTAGTTTCAAATACTTGGCTAACCATTCTTGTAAATGCTGCCAATGAGAGCGCTGTAATTGTAAAGAAACTTTTTGCTGCTCCAAGCTCGTATATAATTGGTAATCGCTCATCGTTTATTATTTTAAAAACCTGCCGTTTTCATAAGAATTTATTTTCTTTCCCTCCACATACACATCTATTCTAAGCACGTCTTTTGTCCAATATTTATGAATGCTTTCTAGGTCGTAGATCCGTTGACTTTTGCCTTTGGTAAGACCCGTTTTTCGCTTGTAAGAACTGGTCGGAATGATGTACAAGGAATAAGCGGTAAATTGTTCTTTGTAAATCTCCTTATTCAAGTGATCGACACCTGTATTTGGATGGTAGTAATGGATAACAGCATTGGTATCAATTTGCTTCAAAGCTGCGTAGCTCCATGCTCTAATATGCTTCATTAAGTACTTTTCAACACTCTTCAGCTCCTTCTCATTTTCAATCTTCATCATCTTCCAATTCGTGCGATCCTTAAACTTGATATGCACATAAGCAATGTAATTCTTAACTCGTTTAACCTTCTTGGCGCTTGAGATACTCGTCATGAAATAGCGGTTTAAATTGTTGTATAAATACTTGGTTTAGTTTTTCCACTTTAGCTTCGTTCAAATGAGGATGCTGTTTTAAGTCCTGGTACCATTTCCAATAGTTCTGATTCGTCAGCTCATAAGCTCTCTTGGCACTACCGCCAAGACTGCCCATGGCTTGAACCGTTTCGCTATGCTGGGCGTTAATCCATTGAATTTGTTCGAAATAGGCTTTGGAAGACTTGTTTTTATCAAAATACTGCGCTTGAATGCGATCCCAGTCATTGGTTGAAAGCTCAAGGGCTTTTTGAGCAGCATAAGAAGTCAAATAATTAGTAGGATACCAGACTTGATAGCCATACTTACTGGAGTGTTTTTGTTGCTTGATAATCGCATGAGAAAGAATTTCAAAGCCCGACCGTTCCACATTCGGAAGACTCGCAGCAAAATTTCTAAGCATTCGATGTTGATTCTTTGCCGCTAGATAAGCTGGATTCTGCTCATAAGACTGAATCTTCGCTTTTCGGTAGTTTTGAACGTGCTTTTCTGCTTGCTCCAACAACTGACCAAGTAGAATTTGACTATCGGTGTTCGTCTGCTCATTGAATACTCGATTTTGATACAAATTGTAGCGCAACAAATCCCACAATTTCAAGCAAGAAAATTGCTTTTTGCTCAAATTTTCGGGCGGAATACTTTGAGATACGGGTTTCTTTCTCTTGATTTCTCGTCCTTCACCCTGAATATCTTGGTTAATCTTGCCGACAGGCAAAACCGCTTTATCCACATTCGATGGAGTATTAGTTATTGATTTAAGTTCTTTATCCTTATATAGTAAAGAACTTGTTCTATATTGCGGTAAACTTTTCCCTATATCACCAAAAAAAGAGGCATTATCAGAGGCCGCAGAAGCTTGGTATTTATCCTTAATGCACAGCACTTCTGGACTTATCCACAACTGAAATTTTCCACGTCCTGAAGCTCTTCCTGACGTCTTTCTTTCACTCGGCAAAGGATTTCTATGTCCTGTTTGGATATAGTTTTCCTTCTTGGTAATAATCCCAATCTCCAACATTAATTTGATTTGGTTATAAACGGTCTTGTCCTTTGGTGTCAAGCTGGCGTGTTGCTGCGTATCGTTTAACATCGTTTGTAAACTTGGAATCGTTGTAAAACAAAAGTACGTCCCATTCGCACGACATTCCTTGTACAGCTCGTTTTGGTTCTTTTTCATGTCTTCCATCGTGGGCGCTACTGCTCGGATGATAGCGTGAAATAAATCATGCGTATAAGGCGTTACTCGTTTGGTTCCCTTTTTGCGTGTCTTTTGGTAGGCTTCCATCTTGTCCTTTCCTGCGTGGTAGGTCGCTTTTTTGTCAATCATCTCAAAAAAGCTCGCTTCTGAGGAACTTTTAAAAACCTTTGGCTGTATGTCTATCTGTTGGCTCATTGATTGGGTTTAAAAGAGGGCAAAACTTTCCACGGATCGCCCTCTTTGTTTTAAACAATAAATACTTAATCGGCATATACGTCGCCGTAACGAACAAGCTCTCACTTGATTTCTCGCAACTGGGAAGGGAATCGAACCCCTCTGAACACTCGTGGAAACATCCTAAGCCTTTCCAGTTAAACCCCTTTTATGACACTTCTTTAAACTGCTAAATTCAATACTTTTTGCCGTGAAACCGCGCTCTGGAACGGTTGTAATCTAGCTTCGCTTTGATGTGTTTATTTAGGTCAATATTCAAGCCTGCTGCCATATCTAGCAAGCGTATAATGGCATCTGCTAGCTCATCTTCAAAGCTATCTTTGATATGCTCTTCAAAAGCAACCTTTAATACCTTAGTCCCTCCAAGTGGTTTGGTGACAAAATTATAGCCTTTCCAATCGGCAAACTTCCCTTTGCGATGTGCTTCCATTGCCTCGCCTAGCTCAGAGGTGACTAGCATCAACATTTCGCCTACATTGCGCTTTTTATCCCAAAAGCCCTTTTCTCTATTCACTTGATGAATTTGGTCAGCCAAATCGTTGATATTCGTATAGCTTGACTTGGGAGCAGCTGGCTTGGATTGTTCGTATGCTTTTTTGATATTTATTCCTAAATTCAAAATTTGTAAACCAATTCCTACGATACTTACGGGCTTTTCTTTGGGTGCTTCTGGCTCTTCTTCCTGCTTTTCCTTCACTCGCACCAAGTCAACATCCTCATCATACTCCAGACCCAAAGCAGCACGGTTTTTAACCGTATTCTCTACCCTTGTTCCTTTCATCTCTTCATACACAGCCACGGCATCCACTTTCTCTTTTTCTAAATACAAGTGTTTAGCATCTTCCTCATAGCTTGTCGTAAGGAATGCTTGTTCCAAATCTCTACAGACAGATTCGTCCTCTTCTCGATAATCCTTTATAAAAAAATAAAGTCGTTCTTCTCCACTGTCAGTATCCTCTGTTGAAAGAACATAGTACTGTTGCGCTCGCATCAAAACACCCTCTTCTTCCTTCAAGCCCAATTTATCCAAGTTCTCTGGCGTATTAAAAACAACTTGATCGCCTTGCTCAAAAACCGTTATTTCTCTATCTAATTTCTCTAATAAGTCAATAGGAACGTATAGAAAGCCTTCTTTTGCTGCTGGCTTATCAAAAACCACACAAGCTTTGTTCACATCAACAGAGACACTATTCGTATCCTCATCGTTGATTAAAAAGTATAAATATTCCGCTTTTTGAGAATGCTTGAGCGATAGTATATTATATTTTGGTTTCATTGTTTCATTTGTTTTTTTAGTAACTTAATCCTTCAATTTGAATCTTTTTGAAGCAGTCTGGACAATCAATTACTTCTTGATAATCATCCAATGCTTCTTTATCATCTTCTGAAATAAGGCGGCTTAATTGTGTATCATCATTCAGTTCTTTTATCTGAAATAAATCGACATAAGTATGACAATGAGGACATTCTAAATACGCCTCTATATTGATTGTTCCTTCTGCTTTTTTCATCTTAGTTCACTTAGTTTTTAAGGATAAGTAAGTTTGATTTCCAATAAATTAATCGCTTGATTGTAGCATTCCAATTGCTTGATCTCTTCATTCAAATAAGCTACTTTTTTTGTATCAGATTGCCTCAAACGACCTTTCCATTCTTTTTCATGTACAAAAGCTTCTCGTTCAGCAATCACAACAGCCAATTCCTCCTTAGCTTCTGCTTTGAAGCGTTCTATTTTCTCCTCTACCAACTCTACAGAACGTCTACTATTATAAACTTGAATAGAGAGCCAAACAAAGACAAAAACACAGAGTGCAAGCGCTATATTTTGTCGAAATATGACATCGTTTAACGTCCCTACTTTTCTTAACAAACCTTGAACATTAATTGAGTTATAATTAACCTTGTTCATAATATTTATTTATCTGTTTTAGAAGTATTCGAAGCCGACCAAGAATAGGAAGGTTGCTTCGCTTGCTGCTGGAGCAAATCCTTTATATTGCACAACTCCGCTTTCAAGTCCTCATTTTGAGCCTTGACCGTTTCAAATGCTGCCTTCATGCTATCCTCAGAATTAAGCCTTATTTTGTAGCAGATCCCTAAGGTGAAAATGATCAAAATCACTCCTCCTACGAATACTTGTTTCATTAATTTATCCATGACTTTTTCTATTTTATTGGTTTTATAAATCACTCAAAAGAAGCCCAATGCCTAAATGCCTTTTTGCGATAGGCCAAGACCTCCTTAAGTGCGAAAAACAGGCGGCTTTCCTTCTTGTGTTTTCTGCCCGTTATTTTGCCTTCATAATTGTACTTTCTAATTGTTCTTGCTTTGACACCTAAGAGAATCGCTGCTTTCTCTGTGTTGACAAAATTGTGTTCAAATATTTTTCCGTTCTCAATCTCTTGTTCTAATAGCTCAATCGTTGCTCTCTGTTGCGCTATAATACCTTGGTACTCTGCTTCGGTTAACGTCTTTTCTTGTGTTCCATTCATACACCTTTTTTTAGTCTGCTTGAATTAATTGTTTGTATTCACCAGCCGTCAAGGTGTCGTATCCAGCTTGGAACTCATCGACCAAGTATTGATCAGAAACCTTTAAAATTTTTGCTAGTGTTTGAATCATGCCCAAAGGCATCTTTTCTGGCTTCTTCAAGCGCAAGCTTGCCATTCGGCTGCTGACGCCCAATTGTTGGGGCAAAGTGTTAAAGTCTGCAACAGACATCTGTTTTAACACATATTGGTAAAATGTTTGCTCTTCGTGGTTAACGTTTACTTGCATAGACTTAAATTTTGACATGGCTTCGCCTATACCGAATTGGGAACGGTACACACTACTGCTGATAAAAAAATTGGATTTTTAGCTCTAGTAAAGGGACTCGAACCCTTTGACCTTGGGACGTAAAGCCGCCTTCCAAAAGGCACTAGAATAGTGAACTATACTATAATTTTGATAGGTTCTAAAGCGATAAAAAAAAGGAAGCTTGAAGCTCGACACCACAAGCTATCCTTTACTAGAAACACTCAACTTATGCCAACCCTTTTGGTCGGCACTTGACCTATACTTAGCGCTGGACGCTAGAGATCGCTCTCTAGTTGCGGCCTCTTCCTCAAAAGGTCGCAATACCACACAGTACGCCCAATCATTTCACCCTCCTTTCCCTCAAAAGAAACATGAAAAACTACTTACATTTTTTTGTGATGTATGGATATTTGTCTACATTGGTCTACATACGTCTACACGGGTTGACCAAATAAACAAGATGCTTTGCATCACTTTTTGATATTTTATAACCTCTGTGGAGGTATTTATTGTTAATTACTTTTTGTTAAAATTGGAGTTTGTTTGCTGGACTGGCTCCCTTTGTTAAAACAAATTTAAATTAAAAAGACATAAAAACCAACCCTTTTGGGTTTTATTTTATACTTTTTTAAGTTGATTGCTTTAAAATAATTTTAAATGTCTGATAGAGAGAGACTTGAAAGTCTTAGATTTTTTTTTAAAAAAAATAAAACAGAGTTTTCTAAAATATTAGGTTATAGCACTTCACAGAGTTATACTAATTACTTAAGTGGAAGTAATAACCTATCTATGAAAATGGTCAAGGCTTTAAAAGAGTATGATTCTAGAGTTAGTATAGATTGGATTATAGAAGGTCAAGGAGAAATGTTATTAAATAGTGGAAATTTACACCATCAAAAAATAATAAACGGAGACAACAACAATACACAAGTAGGGGATTTTAATAATTCCGACAATAGTAATAATAAAAATATAAGTGTCAATTCAAATAACAAAGAAATTGAATATTTACAAAGTAAAATTGAACTTTTAGAACAGTCCTTGAAAGATAAAGATGAGCGGTTGAAAGATAAGGAGCGGCTTATTTCTATGCTTGAGAAGAATCAAAAATAATAGCGTGTTTTATTGCGCTTTTTTTTTATACTATTACATACTTATTTCTTTTATAATTTAAAACTCCACATTCTAAGAAATACAAATATCCATCATTTATTAAAATTCCTAACAATGGCAATTTCAACAGATTTACACAAAGAATTAAAAGGGCTAGGGCGACAAATAAGTACTTTATTAAAAATCCTAAAAAAAAATAAGACTCCAGACCTAGTTCAAAAGTACAAGTTACATATCGAACTCTTAGAACTCATTCAGAATACAACAAAAGATGCCCCTCTCTTCAATCTATTTGTAAAAGATTTAAATGACAAAACCTTAACCATTTATGATGTTTCTCCAGAAGATACAATCAACACCATTTTAGAAAAAGTATCTCAGAAAACGGAATTTCCAAATGAAGATCTTAGATTGGCATCCCATACGAAACCTTTGCAACTTGATCTAACAATTAAAGATTATAACATTCAAAAAGAGGACACACTCTTATTAAAAAGTGATGGGTTAAAAGGAGGAGGAAAGAATAAAAAATTTGCAGGAGCTTTGTTATCATGGGAACCAAAAATGTCTATAAAACTGGAAAGACATGCAACTCAAGACGAATACGATCAATTTTTTGAGAATAATGAAGATTACACAAATGTAAAACACAAAAATTCAATAAAAAATGCTGTTTGGTTTCTTGATCCAGATATGCCATACAAAGCAGATTTTGCAAACGATAGGCCTGCATACGCAATGTTGTCATTAAGAGGGTTAAAGGAGTCTGATTTTATTCATACAGAAAGCGACGAATGGAAAGGAGAGGCTAAACATCTTGACAAAATCATAGTTAAAGAAAGTGAAAAAGGGGCTTATGGCGTTGGTCGAAATTTACTCAAAGGCATAACAATGGTTCTAAAGAATAAAAAAAAGAAGAAAAAAAAGAAGAAATAATATAAAAAAGTAAGCCTGAGGAGTGTCATTTTTCTCTCTATCATCTTCCTTTTTATCTCCCCTAATCATAACTCAACGCTATCCTTAATGTAATATAACCTCACTCTATCATGAAAAAATTAACCCGCTTTTTAGTCCTATCATTTTTCATTTTTTTTACTACAGATACCTTTGCTCAAACAACAAATAAAGTAACCGTAAAAGACGCTGTTAAAGAAAAAGTAACAGCAATGCTTATATCAGAGGGTATTCTTGAAAATAGAACTACCCTTGAAAATAAAATAGCAGGTACAAGAGAAAATATACGTCAACAAGAGGAATCCTTAAAACAAAATCAAACAGCTTTAAATGGTCGTTTAAGACCAAAGATAAATTACAAAACCTAGTTATTTATAATTTAAAAGATAATTGTGAGATAGAAAACCTTCACTTAAAAATAAAAATCACCCCTCAAGGATGGATGATTGAGCTTTGGGGTACTAATCTATTACCAGACAGAAAAAAAATACTATTCTCTAGTTTAGATGATTTTAAGGTAAATGAAAATAATGTAGAATACGCAATTATAAAAAAAGCTAAATACCAAACTCACCCTTCTGAATTTAAAGAGTTTGTAGAGAAAATCATCGAGAAGTTGTATAGAATAGATATCTATTGATTACTCTATGATCTTAAAACATAAAGAGGCTTGAAAAGAACCAGAAATAAAAAAAGTGTTTTTTTTGCACTTATACATACTAAAAACAAGGATAATTTTATAATACATAACTAATTTATTGATAACCAAATTTTACAAAATAAATAATACCCAAACATGAAAAGTATTTTTAGCCGATTAGTAACCTTAGGAATCATTTTATTATTCGGAACAAGCTGTATGACACATCGCCATACCGTTGGAGAAGGACCAGTAGGAACAAAAGGAAAAACAGAGATACACAGTAGAGCCAAGCAAGGCTATATCTTTTGGGGCTTGGTGCCACTAGGCAGACCACAGCCAGCAGCTCCTAGTCATGGCAATTATCAGATCAAGTCAGGCTCCAATGTCGGTGATGCTATCTTAGGTACGCTAACTTTGGGCATCGTTACCTTTAGAACGGTTAGGATATTGGTCTACAAAGAAGACAAAGTATTCAGCGAAGATTATCAAAAAGGAAGTAAAATCTCATTTCAAAAAGGCAAAGATTCCTTTGTTGGTGAAATCATGGAAGTAGACAAAGAAAAGGGCAAAGTCAACTTTCAATACACCAACATCTACGGAGAAACTAAAACGAATGAAAAGAAAATAAGCGATGTCGCAACCTTAACCGACGAGCAATACAGTAAGCGTTTGGAGGCTTGGAATGCAGAGATTGCGAAGTACAAATATAATCCTGGTCAATTTGCCATCTGGACGCAAGGAAAAGAGACTAAGTTCGGGAAAATCACAAGTTTGAATGACAAGGCACACAAGGCTAGCATCGAATACCTAAACATCTATGGCGATACTAAATTAAAAGAGGTGCCTTTTTTAGAGGTAACGATCATTGAAGCCAACGAGCATCAAACGAAATTGGAGGCGTGGAATGTAGAGGTTGCCAAGTATAAATTCACGGTTGGTGAAAAGGTGTCTTGGAGTGGAAAGGGTTCTGAAATGGTTCAAGGGGAAGTGGTGAGCTTGGATGATAAGGCGCATCAAGCGGAGGTGAAGTTTACGAATGAGAAGGGCGAAGAGAAGGTGGCTAAGAAGGGGTATTTGAAGTTGATGAAAGGGTAGTGATTAATAATGAATTATTTACTTTGTCTTTTTGAAACATATATATATAACAATAAATAAATTATCATCTAACACTTAAATTCACGACCACCATATTATAAAATAACACAAGTTACATATACAAGTATATGTAACTTGTGTTAAGATTTAAACCTTTCTAACCTTTAGCTCATTAAAAATAACGATAATAAATAGATAAGATATGCGTTTGAAATTTAGAGATAGACTTATGAATATTTTTAATCTTGGAACTACTATAACTCATGAAAAAGTTATAAGGTTCTTTACCGTCGTAAGATTTATTTTTTTGCTCCGCTTGAAGCGCTAATAAATTGGAAGAAGCACTACGATGATGCCCATCTGCAATATATAAAGCATCTACTTTTTCGAATGCTTTTTGAATTTTGTTTATCGAAATTTTGTTAGAAATCTTCCATAATCGATGTGCTATTTTATCACTAGTAGCGAAGAGATACTCAGGTTCTTCTTGCATGACGCTGCTCAGTAGGCCTGCTATTACTTGGTCATCTGCGTAGGTCATTAGCACTGGTTCTGCATTGAATTTAACCGTATCTAAGTAGCTGGCAAATAATTCTTCACGCAGTTTTATGGTATTTTCATGCTTTTTGATCAAATTGTTTCGGTATTCCGCTACGCTTGTCGCACAGAAAAAACCAGTAAAGGAGCGATTTCCCTTTTTCATTTGGTAAAGATAAATGGAGTCGCTCGAGTCTTTTAAAAAGACATTTTCTTCTAGAAACTCTAAATATCTATTATGTACTAATTTAAAACGTTCTTCTCCAGAAACGTTTTTAGCATATTTGTAACCCGGGTTAATAATATGAAGAAAGGAAAAAGGATTAAACTCTAAGACAGCGTTTAATTCCCTTTTCGAATATTCGTGGTATGATCGCGATGTGACCAAACTGACTTTGTCTTTTACAGGCCTAATGGCTTTAAAAGGTTTTATGGTAGCCATTTATCTAAATTGTTTCGAAACTGTTTCTGCTTTACGTGATTCAGAATAGTCATAAAAACCTTCTCCTGATTTAACCCCTATTTTTCCTGCAGTTACCATATTAACCAGTAAAGGACAGGGCGCGTATTTAGGATTTTTAAATCCGTCGTACATTACATTTAAAATAGATAGGCAAACATCAAGCCCAATGAAATCTGCCAATTGAAGCGGACCCATAGGGTGTGCCATACCTAATTTCATTACGGTGTCAATTTCATTTACGCCAGCAACCTTGTTATACAAAGTTTCAATTGCTTCATTAATCATAGGCATAAGTATTCTATTTGCTACAAAACCAGGATAATCATTTACCTCAGTAGGTACTTTGCTAAGTTTTTCAGAAAGCTTCATTATTGTTGCCGTTGTTTCATCTGAGGTGCTATAGCCTCGGATAATTTCAACTAGTTTCATGATCGGAACCGGATTCATAAAATGCATGCCAATAACCTTTTCTGGTCTTGATGTTACCGCTGCAATTTGTGTAATTGAAATCGATGATGTGTTTGTAGCCAGTATTGCATCTGGTTGCGAATATGCATCAAGATCTTTGAAAATCTGAAGCTTTAAAGAAGTATTCTCCGTTGCAGCTTCAACAATTAAATCACTATCAGCTATTCCTTCTTTTAAACTAGTTATGCCCGAAATACGACCTAATGTTTGAGCTTTATTATCAGCGGTTATTTTGTCTTTACTAACCATACGATCAAGATTCTTTGCGATGGTTGCAAGGCCTCTGTCTAATGACTCTTGAGAGATGTCTATAAGGTTTACTTCGTATCCGTTTTGAGCAAAAACATGGGCAATTCCATTTCCCATGGTACCGGCACCTATAACCGCTATATGTTGCATATGTGGTGTTTTAGTTCTAAAATGAAGCAATAATCTGCAAGGCTACTTTCAGTGCTTGTGTACCCTGCTTTAAGCTTACGATTGGTGTAGTGTCGTTCGCAATAGCATCGGCAAAACTCTCTAGTTCATCTAGGATTGCGTTATTTGTGCCCACTTCCGGGTT
>ENA-ORXM01002103-ORXM01002103.1-marine-metagenome-genome-assembly--contig:-NODE-2103-length-24751-cov-3.762746_pt1 | contig 24751 bp, 11 predicted proteins | sample MGYA00237867_ERZ511480 | MGnify/ENA primary metagenome ERZ511480 (study PRJEB26309, sample SAMN06266103) | marine metagenome | isolation source: Algal blade | place: United Kingdom:Sidmouth, United... | reverse complement strand
TAATCGTAAAAGGAACCAACACCGGTACCACGGCTGATTTTGACGGGAATTACTCTATCAACGTTCCTTCTACCAATAGTATACTCGTATTCTCTTCCATTGGGTTTGCTTCTCAAGAAATTACCGTTGGTAACAATTCCACAATCAATGTTTCACTAGTTACTGATGTTGCTGCTCTAGATGAAGTAGTCGTTGTTGGTTATGGTACTGCTAAGAAAGAAACTTTAACCGGCTCCGTTGAACAGGTAAAAGCAGAAGCTTTTGAAGATATAGCAACCGGTAGTCCTGCATTGGCTCTCCAAGGTAGAACACCTGGATTAGTCGTAACTAGAGGGTCGTCTAGACCTGGAAACGAAGATATAAACTTCTTGATTAGGGGTTCTTCTTCTGTTAATGGAATAGACCCATTAATTGTTATTGATGGTGTACCCTCCATCAATTCAACCTCGTTTAACGAAATGAACCCGAACGACATAGAAAGTATAAGTGTTCTAAAAGGTGGATCAGCTTCTGTCTATGGTTCTCGTGCCGCAGGAGGTGTAATCTTAGTTACTACCAAAAAAGGTAGAGGGGACGTTAAAGTAGAATTAAGTACGATTACCCGTCTTGGTACTATTGGAATTCGCCCACCAACACCAACTATGACAGAATATGGCAATATTTATTTAGCTGCTGTTGATTCTGATGCAGCTGCTGGTAAAAGTCCAAACTATTTCTTTTGGAACAATCGTGAAACTTTAGGAAGAATAGCTGCAGGAGAAGAAGGATATTATGATTTACCTATTAACGGAAGAGTTTGGTTGGCCGAAGGAAACAGATTTGATGACCTCTTTGGAAACTCATATTCTAACCAACATAATATTAGCGTATCCGGAGGTACTGAGATAAGCAACTTCCGTATTTCCGCTGGTTATGACGAAAACGTTGGCGGATTAAAAGTTGCCGATGATTCTTCAGACAGATTTAATTTTAATCTGAACTATAATGTTGACGTTACCGACAGGTTAAAGTTGAACACCAATATAAGCTATTTTCACAGACATGTTTCAGGGCCTACAGGAGGTTTAGCAAGAGATGCAGCTGCATACGATGCTCCTTTATTTCCTGCTTATAATGATCAAGGTCAATATTATTCTGTCTTTGGAGGTGTAGATATAGCGGGACAGAGAAATGCCGTAGCACAGGTTATAGACGGTGGACGCCAAAATTTTATAGATGAACAAATGAAAATTTTTGCGCAAGCCACGTATAAAATAACAGATCATTTAAATGTGACTGGTTCTTACGCATTTAACAGGCAGCAAAGTGAAGATCAAGAATACGCATTATCAGTTCCTTTGTATAGTTGGCAAGGCGATTTTGCTACTAATATAACCGCCCCTAGTAATACATACATCGAAGAAGAAACAAGCAACATTACGTATAAAAACTACAAATCCACTTTAAACTATAATAATAGCTTTGGAGACCATAATGTAACCGGCTTACTGGCAATAGAAGCTGAGAGAAATGAAAATAACGGACTTAGAGCTAAAAGAGCAGGGTTTGTAGATTATGGTGTTTATGATTTAAACCTTGGTGCAACAGATCAAAATATTGAAACAGAAGGTGGCGGAAACACATGGGGGTCTTTCGGTTACATTGGTCGTTTAACTTATGATTACAAGCAAAAATATTTGTTGGAAGTACAAGGTAGAAGAGATGGATCCTCAAGATTCGCAGACGGCTATAAATGGTCTAACTACTTTAGTGCATCTGGTGGTTGGGTGATAAGTTCCGAAAATTTTCTAAAAGATAGCAACACCATTAATTTCTTAAAATTACGCGGTGGTTATGGTGAATTGGGTAGCACTTCCGGATTTGATAATTTTGGCTATTTATCCACTGTAAACTTTGGCAATACGGTTTTCGGCCAAACCAATGCAGGTCAACAGGTAACTTCTAGAGCTAGTAGTTTGTTTAGTGATACTACCACATGGGAACGAATTATTACAAAAGAAGTTGGTCTGGATTTTAGATTATTCAACAACCACGTTTTCGGTTCTTTTGATTATTACCAAAAAGACAATGAAGATATGCTTATTAGCCTTGTATACCCTGATATTCTTGGTACTACCGCTCCACTTACAAATTCTGGTTCTTTAGAGACAAAAGGATGGGAAGCCCAATTGGGATGGAACGGTAATGTGGGTGATTTAGAAATTAGTGTGAGTGCCAATATGAGTGATTCTAGAAACGAAATTACATCATATGAAGGTGCAGACTCTTTTGTTCCGGGATTGAATTTAATTGATTCAAGCGATAATAACGATGATTTAGTTGTTGAAGGTAGACCAATAAATTCTTTTTACTTATATGAGACTGATGGCTTTTTTGCAAATCAGGCAGAAGTTGATCAGTACTACGCAACTTATTCCGGAGGAATATTGGCCGATCAGGGATCAGCTGCAGAATTAGTTCCTGGTGACACCAGAATTGTAGACACCAATGAAGATGGGGTTATTGATACGGATGATGTTACCTTCCAAGGTGATTCTTCACCTCATTATGTATACGGTTTCAATCTAAATTTGAAATATAAAAACTGGGATTTTAGTTCATTTTTTCAAGGTGCACTACAACAATATATTGTTAGAACCGGATATTTTTCTGCTCCTTTTCAAGCAGTTTGGCAAAACCAATCTGCATCGTGGTTAGGAAAAACATGGACCCAAGAAAACCCTAATTCTGAATTTCCTAGACTATCTACACAACGTGGTGCCGCAGGGTGGAATTATGTAAACAATGATTTCATGAGACAGAACAATAAATATGTTAGGTTAAAATCTTTGATTGTAGGGTACAATTTTAAAGACCTTAAAATAGCCAATAGACCTATTAACAATTTGCGTATCTACTTCTCTGGAAATGATTTATTTGAATTCACCAAAGTAAAAGACGGGTATGACCCAGAATCTATAGCTGGGGCAAATAATAATACCTATCCATTTATGCGTACATGGGCGTTAGGCGTAAAAGTATCCTTGTAATCAACATATAAAAAACAGACAGATGAAAAATTTACTATATATAATTTTACCATGCGCAATGGTACTCTTCACCTCTTGTGAGGACGAATTTATAGACTTAACACCACCAGCTTCTATAACAGATGATGTTTACTATTCCGAGGCCGAGCATTTTTTAACCGGATCTAATAGATTCTATCCATACTTGTTAACATGGAGGGATGATCAGGGTATATTCTCAGATCACGGTTCGGATTTAGTCGGTTATTTTGAAGATGGTGGTATGCAGGATTATGGAAGAGGCCAAACTCTAGCTCCTGTAGATGATGAATATTATACAGACACCTATGAATACATTAGGGATATGAACCTTCTATTGGAACGAGCTGAAAGTTATGAGGGGGAAGAAAGTATTACCGAATATGTTGCAGCCACCAAATTTCATAGAGCTTGGCAGTATTTCTTTTTGGTACAACGCTATGGTGGTGTAACTCTGGTGACCGAACCTTTAGGTGTTGATTCTGAAGAATTAGATGCCCCTCGTAACAGTAGATACGAAGTGGTTGCACAAATCATAAGTGATTTAGACGACGCTATTGCCGGATTGCCAAATGAGTTAATTATTGGCTCTGAAGACAAAGGAAAAATTAGTAAAGAGGCCGCTATGGCTTTTAAGGCGGAAGTATTATTACATGAAGCCACCTGGATGAAATATGTTGGCACTACCACTGATGGTGATGGCACCAGTAGCGGAGCAGGAAGTGCTGGTTTTGATAACGCCAATATTACCCCTTATTTGCAGGAGGTTGTTACCCTTACCCAATCGGTAATGAATTCAGGAGCTTTTGAATTATGGGATTACAACGCCAGTTTAGATAACTTAAGTTCCAATTTCCTATTTAACTTAGAAGATTCTGGTTCTAACCCGGCCGGATTGGATAAGTCTACAAATAAAGAATTTATTCTCTATGGTAAATATGATTTCACATATAGGCAAGCAGGTGACCTTGTAAGTCACGTTTATGAAGGTAGATTAAAGCCTAGTAGAAAAATGATGGATTTATTCTTAGCTACGGACGGATTACCTATAACCGATTCTCCATTGTTTGAAGGCTATGCAAATACGCCCGATGAATTTCAAAATAGAGATTATAGAATGAGAGCCTATTTCACCTACCACAGAAACCTTGGTGAAATTCCGCAAAACGGAGACGTACTTTTAAATGGAACTAACAACTACGGTTACTTCAATTCTAAATTCATGAGTTGGAATTGGGGTACTGAAGATGCTTATAGAGTAACAAAAACCGAAGCATACGACATGCCATTTATACGTCTAGCAGAAGTATATTTAATGTATGCCGAAGCCTTATATGAGTTAAATGGCGGTCTTACCGATACCGAAATGGACGAGTCTATAAATTTGGTAAAAGCTAGAGCGGGCTTACCACCTATCAGCAATGCCTTTTTATCTGCTAATGGTATGGATATTGAAACTGAAATCAGAAGAGAGCGAGCTATTGAACTATATGCTGAAAGTGCTTCAAGATATACAGACCTAAAAAGATGGGGAATTGCAGAAGAAGAATTAGGTGAGGCTATATATGGAGCTGTAATTGAAGGAACAGTATATGAAGGTAATGATGACCTCTACTCTCCAAGCTCTTATAATTTTGCTCCTGAAACCACCACCACTGGGGTTGGAGAAAGATTGTGCATTGTAATACAGCCGGAGTCAACACGTAATTTTGATAGAGATAATTACTTGTTTCCATTACCAACCTCTCAAACAAGTTTGAACTCTAGTTTATTACAAAATCCTGGGTATTAGAAAAATCGTTTATTTAGTTTTGAGTTAGTTGAGCTGAAAAGCAGTTGTATTTATATACAGCTGCTTTTTTATTTCTATTCAGTTTCTTGCTGTTCTATAAACTCCGTAGGGGTAACATCAAAAAGTTCCCGGAATGTTTTACTGAAGTATGCCGTAGAATTGAAACCGGTCATATACGAAATCTCCTTTATGGAATATTGATTCTCCTTTAAAAGTTCAGAAGCTTTACGCAATCGTACGGTACGCATAAAATGACTGGGATTATTGCCCGTTAATGAGTTAATTTTTCGGTATAGCTGAGACCTTCCAATGCCTAATTCTTTAAGAAGGTCTTCTTGCTTAAAGTCCATATCACCCACATTGTCCAAAATAGTCTTTGTGACCTTATCTAAAAACACCTCATCAATATTGTTGGTGGTAACCTCATTGGCCGGAATAATACCTCCTATTTCTGAAAATCTCTGGCGCAATCTTTTCTTGGTTTCCAGCAGGTTATTAATTCGGGCAATTAAAACGCGTGTTACAAAAGGTTTTGAAAGATATCCGTCCGCCCCACTATCATACCCCTCAACCTTATCATCATCCAAACTTTTCGCCGTTAAAAGAAGTACCGGAATATGACAGGTTTCAAATTCGCTCTTAACGGCTTTACATAGTTCAAAACCATCCATTATAGGCATCATTACATCGCTAATAATAATATCAGGCAAATGTTTCTTAGCCATCTTTAGCCCTTTCTCCCCGTTGGCAGCTTGCTTCACTTGGTAAAAATCCATCAAATCATTTACCAAGTGGGTTCGCAGCTCTTTATTATCTTCTACGACAAGCACGGTTGGACGGTTCTTATTTTCAACTTGCTGCGGAAAGTCTTTCTTGGTCACCAACTCATTCGTTGTAAGCATTTCATATTCCACCGCTTTCATAGAGTTGATACGAAACTCGTTTTTTATATTCTCGGTACTGGCGGCTTCCTTATCTAAGTTCAATGGCAACCGCACTATAAACTTACTGCCCTTTTTCAACTGACTTTCCACGGATATATTCCCACCATGCATTTCAACCAGAGCCTTGCTAAAATTCAGACCGATACCTGTACCTGTTTTTGAGGGGTCTAGATTATAGAACCTAGAAAAGATGTTTTTTAACTGTACCTTATCCAGCCCTCTACCACTGTCCTCTACTATTATTTCTACATAATCTCCCATTTTTTCTTTATAGAAAAAAACGGAATCATACGTTTTAACTTTTTGGGTAACCTCATGAATAGAAACCACTATAGTTCCTTCCGGTGGTGTAAACTTTATGGCATTTGAAATTAGATTGGTAATTATCTTCTCCACCTTGTCCAAATCAAAATGGGCCAATATTGTTTCCGAATCTGGACTAAAAGTATAATTCAGTTCCTTTTGATCGGCCAAACCTTTAAAGAGCATGAAAATGTCTTCGGAAAACTTAACAATATTTCCTTTTTCCAATTGTAAAGGCATCATTCCCACATCCATTTTCCTATAGTCCAACAATTGGTTTACCAAGTGCAACAATCTTCTGGCGCTCCGCTGAATGGTCTGTGCCGAGCTCATCATAGGACTGGACTCGTTTATGCTGGAAAGTATCTTGTCTACTGGATTTAAAATTAAAGTTAACGGCGTTCTGAACTCATGGGAAACATTTACGAAAAACTGTAGTTTCATCTGATCAAGTTCATGTTGCTGATCTTCCCTTACTTTTTGCGTGTAGTAGTTCATAATAACCCACAAAAGCAACCCGCCTGCAACAGCATAAAGGGTATACATCCACCAAGTTTTCCAAAATGGAGGTAGGATCTCTATATTTAATTGGGTAGAACCCGCCTCTGCCCATTTTCCATCAACAGACGCCTTCACTTCAAAAACATAATCGCCCGGTTGCAGATTGGAGTGATTTACGACCCTATTGTTTCCTATTTGCACAAAATCATCATCCAGCCCGTGCATTTTATAGGCATACTGCACCTGTTCGGGGTTTTCAAAATAAAGGGAGACAAACTCAAAAGAAATATAATTTTCATCATATTTTAATTGGATATTTTCATTGGCATCCAAATCGTTTTTAATAAGCACACGTCCGTTTAACGAATCGCCTTTTACAATTTTTTTATTATTGAGCTTAAAGTCGGTTATTAAAGGTTTTAATTTTACGGCTTCCGGAAGCTTAATATGGTCTGGATGAAAAATATTGAATCCGTTAATACCGCCCGCCAGTATGCGACCATCCTTAGTTTTTTCTATGGATTTTGTCTGAAATTCAGAACCTTGTAACCCATCATGAGCATTAAAATTTCTAATCTCGTCCGTTTCAGGATTCAGAAATGACAATCCACTTTTTGTGGTAATCCAGAAATTATGATTATCATCTTCCTCTAACCCTACCACAAGATTATTGGGTAGCCCACTTGGCGAAGAATATGATTTTATAGGTTTTAGCTCTTTATTGAGTACAAAAATTCCAGAATCAGTACCTAGCCAAATGTTGTCTTTATGGTCTTGGGTTATGTAATTGATTCTATTGCCTTCAACTCCCTTTTCATTAACCCTTCCAAAGTTAATTTCTTCCGGTGCAAATTCTTTTAAGTTATCTAGTTTTACCACGTTCAACCCAAGTGTTGTTCCTATGAGTAAACGCTCGCTTGAATCTACAAAAAGATATAATATGATGTTACTGGTCAGCCCAATATCCTTAATTACCGTGTTTTTGTAGGTATAAAAAGTATCGGTTTTTGGGTTTAAAATATTTAGGCCTTCCGTTCGCAAACCGAGCCATATTCTCTTTTGGGAATCCTCAGTCCCCGCCCAAATTGAATTCTGGTCAATAGATTGGGGGTTATTAGCATTGTGTTGGTACTGCTTAAAAACTTCTGTTTCCGGATTAAAACTATTAAGACCGCCGTCTAGAGTGCAAATCCAAATTTTTCCGTCGGAGGATTCAAATGTATATAGTATTTTATCGGAGGAAAGTGAATTCTTATTACCATCCACATGACTATAATGCTTGTAGGATTCATTTTTTTCGTCGAATAAATTGAGCCCACCATTATACGCTCCCAACCAGATGCGTCCTTTTTCATCTTCCAGTACCGATTGAACTATTTTTTCACTCAGACCTTTCTCATTGTTCGGCTGGTAATAATAGTGTCCAAAAGAATATTTAGAGGGGTCTAACTTGCTTACCCCTTTATCGTAACTACCAATCCATAAAATGCCGCTACGGTCCTCATAAATTATAGAAGGTTTATCATTGGCCAAAGAAAACGGGTCGAACAGATTATTGACGATTTGCCGTGTAATTTTATCTGTTTTCTTATCATATAAAAAAATGCCTTCACCATCTGTGGACCACCATAAAACACCTGTATCATCTTGATAGATGTTACTCACCGGAATATGGGAATCCGCTAACGAAAAGTGTCTAAATTCATTTTTATCCCGCTCCCAAATAATCATGTTAGACAAGTCGTTACCTATAAAAAAATCGCCCTCTTGGTCAATAAATACACGTTTTGGAATATGATTGAGTTCATAGGGTCCTTCACTTTGGATAAACACTCGGTCAAAATTATCCTTAGAACGATCATATCGGTTTAGGTGCTGACCATCGGTAGTAATCCACAATTCATCATTGGCAGCAGTAAGAATAGCATTAACCTGATTATTATCTAAAGATCGATTGTTGTTCGTATCATTTAGGTAATAAGAAATTTTAAGATTTTGTAAATCATCAGATGCAGCTAAATTAATTTTTATGGCACCATTTTGCGTGGCTACCCATATGGCATTTCCTGTTGGATCATAGACTACATCATTAATTATCTTTCTAGGACTACTGGATAATGACAATGGCCCGTACAAATCTATTAGCGTAAATTTATCGGTCTGCTTATCATAAACGTTTAAACCATTATTCGTCCCAACCCATAATCTACCCAAATTATCTTCGGTAATGGTATTGACCCTATTGTTACTAATAGAAGTAGAATCATTTAAAACCGACCTAAATATTTCAAATTCATAGCCGTTATACCTATTGAGTCCGTCTATGGTTCCAAACCAAAGAAAACCCTCTTTATCCTGAAAAATTTCAGAACAAGTACTACTGGACAATCCTTCCGGAGTTTCAAAATTCTCGAACTTTAGTGTATTAAACTGGGCACTCAATGCTGTTGAGAGCAGAAAAAAAATGAAATAAAAATTTTTGGCTTTAGCCATATATACCTTGACTGTATTATCGTAGTAAATTACAAATTAAATAATCTTCAAAATCTACAAAAAGATGTGCTGTAACCACAGTAAAATCCATATTAATTTTAAATATCATTCTATATTATAGCACCATTTTATGAATTAGTAAACAAACATGTTTCTACTTAATTGGCAAGAACAAGCTTCATTCTTTTAAAATCGGACTTTTTTATCCAATTATTTTAAAAAACCAGCTTTAAGGTGACTTTTGTCACTTTCTAAACCAAAAGTAGCAGTTACATTTGCCCTGTGAAACCATCGCAGCTCATCATATCAATTATATTTTTGGCCATAACCCTGGCAAGCAGCTTAAAGATTGCAGGGATTATTGGCTACTATACTTTGTTCACCGAGGATTTTATTGAAACCCTTTGCGAAAACAAGAACAAACCAGACTTACAATGTAATGGCAAATGTGCATTATCCCAAATAATCGCTCAAGATAGTCAAGAAAAAAACGCCCCTTTAAATCTTGAATTTCTAAAAATTGAAACACTTTTTTTTCTGCATTCCCTTTCTGAAGTGAGGTTTCCATCTGTTTTGACCACACATAGTTTTGATTTAATCCATACGGATAATTATAACTTTCGCTTTTCAGTTCGCATCAAGCATCCTCCAAGAGTCTAAAACTATACTCCACTTTCTTATTCTGAATGCTGACAACCGCATTCGATAGTATTTACACGTATAATTTAATAGATTCCAATTATGAATTTCAAATATCTATTGGCATCCCTACTGTTTACTATTGGGCAATATGGTATTGCTCAAAACTTTAACGGCAAGGTTTTAGACGGCCAAAATAACAGTCCCCTATCAGAAGCACATATCATTCCAAATAATGGTCGTGCCACCTACACAGACACTAACGGAAATTTTCAACTTACCATACCCGAAAAAGGTACTACCGTTACCATCTCCTATATGGGATATAAAACCATACAACAATTTATATCTTCTTCTGATACCGTTAACCAATTTCTTATGGAAGAAGAACCCTTTGAAGTAAATGGGGTAATGGTAACCGGTAACGCAAAAATAGACCCCGTATTTGCCGTAGTAACCAATGACTACGTTAAGAAAATAGTGCAACCTAGAAATGTTGCCGACCTGTTCAATGACCTCAACGGTTTTTCCTTGATAAAACGTGGAAACTATGCTATTGACCCCTCATTCAGGGCTAGTCAATATGAACAATTAAATGTGCAGTTTGATGGTGGCACCAAGGCAATGCATGCATGCCCGAACCGGATGGACCCTATTACTACCCATGTTATTCCGGAAGAAATAGAAAAAATAGAAATTATTAAAGGTCCTTATACCGTACGCTATGGAGCCACGTTTGGTGGCATAGTTAATTTGGTGACTCAAAAACCAGGGGTTGAAGACTACGGCATTAGCGGAAGCGTGCAGGGTGGTTATGAAACCAACGGAAACTCACTGGTTTCTATGGCACGGTTACAACAGGCCACAGAAAAATATGATGTGGTAGGCAACGTAGGCTTTAGAGATTTTGGTAATTATGAGGATGGTGATGGTGTAGAAATTCCTTCGTCTTTTAGAAGTTTGGACTATGGGTTACGCGTGGGCTATAACTTTTCCGAAAACCAAAGGCTGCAAGCGCATTGGCGTCAATCATTCGGAAGAGACGTTCTACATGCCGGACTGCCCATGGATACGGAAACGGACGATAGTTCTATCTTATCTTTGGATTATAACTTAAATGGCCTAAGTGGTGTACTCAAAGGCTTAGATGCTAAAGTCTATTATAGTTATGTAGATCACTTAATGAACAATACCCAGCGCCCAACTTTTATGATGGTTGATGCTGTTTCTTCAGTAGATGCCGTTACTGCGGGAGGGAAATTGGAATTGGAGCTCAAACCTTCTGAAAAACTAACCTTGTTTACCGGTATTGATATGCTTCATATTGCTAGAGATGGACAACGTACCAGATTGGTGAAACGAAATGCTATGGGCACCTTGGCAACACCTATGGAATTTACCGATAAGGTTTGGCAAGATTCATATATCAACGATTTTGGATTGTTCGTAGAAGGAAAATACCCTATCAGTCCTAAGACTATTTTAACGGCCGGTTTGCGTTACGATGGCATAATATCCGATATAAAAGATCCTGAAGCAGATTTTTCTGCATTATACACTGATTTAGACAAACGTACAGAACATAATATAAGTGGTACGGCATCTATTAAGTATGCTCTATCCAGTCAGTTTTTAATGGAAGTTGCCTATGGTAGAGGCGTTCGTTCCGCTAATATGATCGAGCGTTTTATCAATCATTTTAGCGTAGGGCAAGATTCGTATGAATACATTGGCAATCCTAATCTTGATGCGGAGGTAAACAATCAATTCGAGGTTGGTTTTAAAGGGAAAATACCTTTGGAGGCCAATGGTTTTGACCAGTTTAATTATGGTAGTTCTTTTTACTATTCTTTCTATGAGAATTATATTGTGGCCGTAATAGATCCCACCCAAACCCGAAAGTTTATGCCTATGCAAGAACCCACAAGCGTAAAGGTTTTTAGAAATTTAGATGAGGCCTATAAAACTGGCTTTGAAGTAAATGCCGGAGTAGATTTTTTAAATAATTTCAATTTTACTACAGAGCTGTCTTATGTCTATGCCAAAAATAAAGATTTAAACGAATCCTTACCCCTTGTGCCACCTTTGGTAACAAGATTTAAACTAGGGTTTGAAAAAGAAAAATTCTGGGCTAATGCCAATTATACATTAACATCAAAACAAGATAATATTGCTGCTTCTTTTGGAGAAACCGTAACAGACGGGTATGATATTCTAGATATACGCTTAGGCGTGGTTCCTTTTAAAAATGTAACTATTGGGGTTGCAGCTTTAAATGTGTTTGATAAAACATACAACAACCACTTAAATTTCTCTTATAATAATCAAGCGGATTTTGAGAGTGTACCGATAAATGATCCCGGAAGAAATCTATCGGCTTTCGTTCAGTACAAGTTTTAATCTTATTATTAAACTAAAATGCCCCGTTGAACATAACGTTCAGCGGGGCATTTTTTATTTGATATACTATAAAGATTCAGTAGCTTAAATGCTGCAACCTTTTCCTTCTTTCTTAACGCCTAACTTCACAAGGATGGTTTCTAACAAGCACCACTTTGTAAATGCCGATTGTATTAGGTTTACCCCTATGAATACTGTAAACCATAACCAATTTATACTTACGTATACGGCTAGAACAACGCTTAACAAAACCATTATACCAACGATAACTCTAAAATATGTATTTAGCATTTTGATAATTTTTTAAGATTATATAGACTTTTCAATTGGCACTACAGCCGCCTTGATAGGATTACTAGTTTTCAACGTGGTATTGAATTCTCTGATCAGTATAAAAAGAGTATCAATTTTATCCTCTTCAACAAAAGAAAAGAACAAACTAGATTCTACTCCTTCTTTTTCGCTGGGAAACCAACTGGCCGCCCGTAACACTTCGGTATGATTTTTATACCCATCAATACCTGAACTGCTAAAGCTATCAATACCAGCTTTTTTGAATAACCGCAGGACATCCTTTTCAAATTCCTCTACGACAGTTACTATAAGTAGTTTCATTTTTATCTTCTTTTAGTCCGCAATCTTATCTTTTGTTTCTTCTATTTCTACTTCAGGGTAATTCTTACGCTCTATTAGATAATAGACCAAAGGCACCACTAGCAAAGTCAATACGGTAGAGACAATTGTCCCTCCCATTAAGGAAATGGCCAGACCTTGAAAAATTGGATCGAATAAAATAACAAAGGCTCCGATTACCACGGTTCCCGCAGTTAACAAAATAGGGGTTGTACGTACGGCACCTGCTTCAACTGCCGCTTGTTTTAAGGGAACACCCTCGTCAAGACGTAAGTTTATAAAATCAATCAGCAAGACGGAGTTCCGCACCATAATACCCGCTAGGGCTATCATTCCAATAAAAGAAGTGGCGGTAAAGAACGCACCCATAATCCAATGGCCTAAAATAATTCCTATTAACGACAAGGGTATGGCTACCATCATAACAATAGGGGCTTTAAAGTTTTGAAACCATCCTACAATCAAGATATATATCAAAATTATGGCGCCTAAAAAGGCAATTCCCAAATCTCTAAATACCTCTAACGTAATCTGCCATTCTCCATCCCATTTTACAGTATAATCATCTTCAAATTCCGGCTGACCTAAATACATTTCGCTAATGGAATATCCTTGGGGGAGAGCTATCTCTTTTAGCTTTTCTTCCATTCCTAAAATAGCATATGCGGGACTCTCCAATTCTCCTGCCATATCGGCCATTACATACACCACTCTTTTTTGGTTTTTGCGATAGATACTCTTGGCGCTTGTTGTCTCGGTAATATGTACCAAGTCAGATATAGACACCATATTCCCCTGTTTAGAGGTTACTTTTAATTGCGAAATATCAGCAATAGTAGATTTTTCCTTTTCGTCCAAAGCCAACACCAGACCTACTTGGTCGGTCGCATCGGCATCGTATAGATTAGTTATCGCTCTATTGGATAATGCCATATTCATGGTGTAGGCAATTTGCTGCGGCGCAATACCATATAACATTGCTTTTTCCTTATCGATTTCGAATTGAAATTCGGTTTGGTCAGCTTCTACCATCCAGTCAATATCCACTACATCGTCCGTATTTTTTAAAATATTTTGAACGCTGTTAGCAACTTTAATCTGTTCCTCATAATCAGGTCCGTAAACCTCAGCAACAATAGTAGACAATACCGGAGGTCCCGGTGGAACTTCTACCAATTTTACGTTGGCATTATATTTGGCCGCAATTTTCTGAATATCGGGTCGTAGTAATTTTGCAATATCATGACTCTGGGCAGAACGTTCGTCTTTTCCAATAAGATTTACTTGAATATCTGCCATATTACTACCACCGCGCAAATCGTAATGACGTACCAAACCGTTAAAGGTTATAGGTGCTGAAGTACCCACATAATTTTGATAGTTCACCACTTCTGGTCGTGTAGAGAGGTACTGCGCAATTTCTTGGGCTACCACTCCCGTACGTTCAAGTGTAGTGCCTTCGGGCATATCTATAACCACTTGAAATTCGTTCTTGTTATCAAAAGGCAACATTTTTACGGCTACCGATTCTGTAAAGAACAAGGCCATGGACCCTAAGAGCAACAAGAAAGTTAATCCCAGAAACATCCAACGTTTGCCTTTGTTTTCAATAAGCGGACGTTCAAATTTGTTGTAAACCCTATAGATGTAGGTATCTTCCAAAGGTTTTTGTGGCTTCTCTACTTGTCCTTTTTTGTCTTTTTCCCTTAAGAAAATATAGCCCAAATAAGGTGTGATCGTCAAAGCCACGAACAAAGACAAAATCATAGCAATAGATGCACCAATAGGCATCGGAGCCATATACGGCCCCATTAGCCCAGATACAAAAGCCATAGGCAACACAGAGGCTATTACCGTAAAAGTTGCTAGAATAGTAGGATTACCTACCTCGTTAATGGCATACAATGCCGCTTGCTTAAAAGGCAGGCGTTTCATCTTAAAATGCCGGTGCATATTCTCGGCAATAATTATGGAGTCATCTACCACAATACCCGTTACGAAAACCAAAGCAAAAAGCGTAATTCGGTTTAAGGTATAATCCAGCATATAGTAGCTCAATAGTGTTAAGGCAAACGTTATAGGTACGGATAAAAATACCACCAAACCACCACGCCAGCCCATGGCCAACATTACCACTAGGGTTACGGCAATGATAGAACCTATAAGGTGTAACAATAGTTCAGACACTTTGTGTGAAGCCGTTTCCCCATAGTTTCTGGTAATTTCTACATGTACGTCATCAGGAATCAATGTACTGCGTAAATGCTCTACCTTATCGATTACGATATCGGCAATTTTCATCGCATCAGCACCCTTTCTTTTAGCTACCGAAATGGTAACCGCAGGGTATTCGGATTTGTAATCCGTTACCTTATCACTCGCCTGGCCAAAACCTAAGGATACATAACTCTGTGGAATTTCAGGACCATCAATAATACGGGCAATTTGCTTTAAATAAATGGGTTGGTTCTGTTGTACACCCACCACAAGATTCTCTACATCGGTTACCGATGCCAGAAAACTACCTGTATTCACCAAAAATTCGGTATCGTTTTTATCAAAACTTCCAGAACTTAATTGCGCATTGTTAGCCTTGATCATTTCAGAAACCGATAAGAAATCCAAGCCGCTAGCAGCCAGTTTATCCTTATCCAAAACCACACGCAACTGGCGGTCTTGATTACCAATTTTATGGGTAACTGCCACATCGTTTACCTTCTTGATCTCACTTTCTAGCTCCTGCGCCATTTGGCTTAACTGGTAGCCGTCATAATTTTCGCTCCACAGGGTAAGCCCTAGCATAGGTACATCGTCAATAGCCCTGGTTTTTACCAACGGAAACGTTACACCTTGCGGCATTTCATCCATGTGCTTATTGATTTCATTGTACAATTTCACGAACGAGCGTTCGATATCCTCACCCACATAAAACTGCACGATTACCATGCCCTGCTCCTTCATGGAAGTAGAGTATACATACTCCACGCCTTTGATATTCGATATTAATTTCTCCAAAGGCTTTATCACGCGCGACTCTACCTCAGTAGGACTCGCACCGGGATATCCAACAAAAATATCGGCCATAGGCACGTCTATCTGGGGCTCTTCCTCCCTCGGAATCAAAAACGAACTGTACACCCCAATGACCATAAAAACAACCATTAACAACACTGTTAATTTGCTGCCTATGAACATTTTGGCAATTTTACCTGCTAATCCTTCTTTCATTGCTTTGCATCTTATATGGGCGTTCGGGCGGGCTTTTCACTTCTACTCCTCGCATTCTTGATCTTTAAGTAGATCAAGAACACTGTGGGGTATCCGTTGCAATCCCTAACGCAACCGCTCGTTATCTTTTGATTCTTATTTACTGTATGCTAACCTTTGCTCCGTTGAACAATTTTCCGTCAGAGGAAAGAATGTATTTTTCATCTTGGGACAGGCCGGATAATACTTCAACCTTATCGCCAAAAACACGTCCCAAACGCAACCAGCGTAATAAAGCCTTGTTGGTTTCACTTACCGTATACACACCGCTTAATTGTCCGTTTTCAACCAAAGCCTCCGTAGGAATCATAACCGCAGTTGCATTTGCTTTTCTTTCCACAGGAAACTGTACCGTAGCATACATACCGGATAAAATTTTGGCATCAGAAGCTTCCAACATTACTTTTACCAGATATTGACCACCTGTATTCTTTGCTGACGTACTTACTTCTACTACCTTTCCTTTTACGGATTTACCCAAGGATTTTACGAGTACACTTACTTCTGTATTGGGTTGGATTTCCAAAATCTCGGATTCAGGCACACTAGCCAAAACTTGATGTTTCCCAGGCGATTCTACCTCCAACAAAGGCATTCCCGGGTTGGCCATATCTCCCGCACTTATAAATTTGCTGGTAACCACTCCGTTAAAAGGAGCGCGGATATTCGCATACCCCATCTGGGCATTTACACTGTTCTTCATTTGTTTAGCGCTCTCCAAACGGGCTTTGGCCATATTGTAATTAGCGGTTATATCATCCAATTCTTTTTGCGAAGCACTATTCTCATTGAATAAATTCGTAAAGCGTTGGTAGTCTTTCTCTGCATTGGTATAGGCTGCTGTGGCTTCCGTAATTCCTGCATTTACCTGAGCTAATTTTGCCGAAACATCTGCATTGTTTACACTCAACAAGAGTTGGCCATTTTTTACCTTATCCCCTACTTTCACGTAAATCTTATCTACATACCCCATCATTCGGGTACTAATATTGGCACTTTTGGCCGCCTCGATTTTTCCGCTGGCCGTTACAAATGAATTTTCTGTGTTTTCAGCAACTGCACGTACTTGAACAGGAACTGCCGGAGCGTTGTCCGCGACTGCTTTCGTTTCTTTACCGCCACAGCTCGCCAAGGCAAGTGTTAAGGTTAAAACTGCTGCTATGCTATAATTTTTGTTTCTCATCGTTTTAGAATTAAGTACTCGGTAAAAATCCATTGTTATTATTTGGTCAAAAATTGTACGTAAGCCAAGGCATAATTGTGTTGGAAAATAGTGCTGTAATATTCCAGTTGCTTTTGCGCATATTGGGTCTCGGCCATTAATAAATCCGTTGTTTTCTCCAACCCTTGTTGAAAACGGTTGGTACGTATGCGCAAAGATTCTTTAGATTGTTCTAGGGCAAGGGCCGTAAGCTCCAAGTTGTTCTTGGCATCTTGGAGCGAACGTTTAGCCCTATTCAGCTCTACCTGACTTTCAGCTGTATATTGCTCTAATTGTATTTTTGATTTCTCGTATTCCGCTTTACTTTTTTGTGCTTTTCCAAAGCGCTTGCCGCCTTCTAGGATATTCCATTTTAACTCGGCACCGAACAAATAGCCGTTGGAAGCTCCTTGAAAAATTTCATCATCATGAAGTTCATAGGTTCCAAAGGCATTCAAGCGTGGTAAAAAACTCATTTTATCTGCCTTGTTCATTTGGCGATAAGCTTCACTTGCCGAAGTCATAGCTTGAATATCCGCTCGGTTTTCAGAAAACTCTTGTTGCCCTAAATCATTGACCGTTACGGTAAGTGAATCTGTGGGTTGTAAGATGGCATACGTGGTATCATCCATTAAAACTGATAGGTAATTAGAAGCATTTTGAATATTACTCTTGGCATACTGCAACTGGTTTTCGATTTCCCCTACCCGCACTTGCACGGCAAGAACATCTGATTTCTGTAAATATCCTTGCTTAAAACTATTGTCTGCAATACGTTTGTTCTCTACTGCAGCTTCTTTTGCTTTTTCTAAAACCGCTACCGTTTTATAGGCCAACTGCAGTTGCATATAAGCCTTGTCTATTTCCAAAGACATATATTCCTGCGTACGTTCCGATTGAAATCTGGTAGCATTGTATTTGGACTTGGCCGCCTTTCGTTGAAATATGCCATCAAAATTTATAAGTGGTTGCTGTACTTCCACCCGTGTAGCAAAATCTTCAATCTGACTAGGGTTGTTTAACAAATCCGGAGCAAAATCACCTGAAGTCAAAATAGACTGGTTAAGTTTCGAACCAAAAGCCATTAACGGGTTGGTGGTTGCTATTCCCGTATGTGAAATTCCAATATTGGGCAACAGCGTAGCATTGGTTTGTTTATAGTCACCCAGAGCTGCCAGAACATCCTGCTCCGCCATTTTAAGGGTGTTGTTATTTTCATTTGCCTTTGCAATAACCTCGGCTTTTGAAATGAGTATGGTTTCTTGCGCTTGTGCGTAAAAGGAACCTCCCAAAAAAATCAGTATCCAAAAAATATACTTCATCATTATTTAATTTTCTACAAAATTACAGTCAGCTTTTATGCTCCACAGTAACCATTGTTACCATTCAAAAAAGTAATGCGTTACTCCATTTTTCCAAATAAAAAAAGACCCTTCGTTTACCGAAGCGCCTTTCATTTACCTACCTATAGATTCTAATTAATAACCTATTTATTTCTTAGGAGATTTTATGAACATATTAAATACTAATCCTCCCATTAGAGCCCCGTATAATGTGCTGTTCAAAGGTTTTGAAGTGATGGCACAAGTGCCAGAAACACAACCAATTTCCGAATAATATATATACCCGGCAATTGCCCCCACAGCAATGCCAAGCACTGTAAGCCAAACTATTTTTCTTGTCATTAGGATGTTGTTTTTCGGGTGCCACCATGGCCTCCGGCCACAACAATCAATATCTTTAAACTCAACCAAATGAACTTGAAGAACTGAATAATGGGATTCCTCATAATGAATCGTTTTGATTTTGATATTCTTTTCATCTTTTTCTATTTGTAATTAAATCACTTGCCAATAATAAATACCTTCTCTCCTAATTTCTATTCAGGAATGAGCCACCAGAACGGTTTCATTTTGGCCTTATACATAAAAGCATAATGCAAGGCTAGTTTCAGCCAGTGGCCAGCTAGGCCAATTTCTCCAAAAGTCTTGCCCAATTTTCTGCCGTGGGTATCCGGGTACTTTTCAAAATCGGGAACGATGGGAAAAGTGGTAATGCTTATTCCGCTTCCTTGGGTCATACCATACCCTGCAGATGCAATACATGCCGCACCCATATTACCCATAGATCCTTTGTGCTGTAATTCTTTTTTTCCTTTAATAACATCTATAATATTATCCGCAACCAACTTGGCCGTAATTCCGGATGGCATTCCCGTACGTGGTGGTGCCGGAGAAATAGATGTACCGTTTTTACTTACCCTTGGTTTGGAAATGGCATGTGGTGGCGCAAAGGCAATACCTGGTGCGAATATATTTTTATATGACGGATTCTGATACGTTTCCGGCCAATCTTGCACGCTCCAATTTTCATAAGGTTTTGGCGTGTAATCTGCATCTACCAGCATAAAGCCTTTAAAAAGCTTATCCGTAATCTCTACATTATTTTTATCGTAAGCCTTGAACCCATGACCTGAAAAAGCAGGAATAAGCATAGCAAAATCATAGGTTTCGGATTTTTGCTCGCCCTCCAAATTTTCATAGTGGGCTATGCCGTCTTCAATTTTATTTACTCCGGCGCCTAGAATCCATTTTATTCCTCGGTCTTCAAAAACCATTTCCACCATTTCGCTAGACTTCATAATGTTGCTGCCATAGCTTAACAAAACGCCATCCATACCAAAATCGCCCAATTGATATTCGTTGGAAATCCAAGTAATTTCAGCCATATCCCGCACATTATGTTTGTGAAGTTCTTTTTCCACATTTAAAATATACTCAAAAGCAGCTCCTTGGCATGTTGCCTTGGCATGGCCCGTACCTATTAATATTTTTACTTTTTCTCCCTTCTTCATTCTTTGAATGAGTTCGTCCAATCCTTGCCATGCATGCTCTGCATGGGTATAGGTACAAACTGAATAGGTCTTATTGGTTGCGGGCAAAAGCCCTTCTGTTTGGTCAAAAGCCAATTTTGGACCTGTGGCATTAATTAAATAGTCGTAGGTTACTTTTTCTGTTCTGCCTTTATCTTCCTCTAGAACATATTGTACGTTTACATAAGGTTTTGAAGTTTCAGAATCCCCTTCTGGGTGAAAAGTAGTCACCTTAGCCCTTTTGAAGTCAATGCCTTTTTTCTTATATAATGGTGTTAGGGGAAAAAGAATATCTTTTGGTTTCATCCTACCCACACCTACCCATATATTAGAAGGTATCCATTGGTAATTTCCGTTAGGAGAAACAACGACCACTTCATGTTCTTTGGACAACTTTCTCCTTAGGTGAGTAGCGGCCACATGACCCGCTATTCCAGCTCCCAGTATAACTATTTTAGACATTTTAATTCTATTTTTTAAGTAAAAGCTTATGTAGTATAGCGTGAGTCCAAAGAATTGGAACTGCACAGGAATCTTCAACTTTAATCCTGTAAATTTCAATATTTCGTAAAGCGCTCACAGCAACTTTTGTTACAAAAAAGATTTGGTTTTGCAGCGTAGCATATGATAACTGTTGTACATACGTCCTGAAACAAAGTCTTTTATAAAATATTACACTATTTTGTAAGAATTTAGATACTTAAATATTTATATTGCAAGTATAGGCTAAACATATACCAGTATACCGGTACACTTGCTTTTACATGATAAAGAAGTTGAAGTAAGATTTAAAGGCTAGTACATGAGATATAGACTAACTCATAAAGCAAAATCTAGTTTATTCAAAAATAAATACTTTAAAATAGCAACCTTACTTTCTAAAATAGAAAAATAGCTCGTGGCAAAAAATACTAGTACTGACCTGATAAAAAAGCAGTTTTAATTTTTGTAATAGATTTTATTGACGATGATTACATAGAAAAACAACTAACAAATGCAATGTTCTCTCACGAATGTATTATTAACTTCAGCGTTATTTCTCCTTTTTATTTTAGGAGTTAACGCTCAGTCTGATAATCAGTTTTTAGAGAAAATTGATATTGAAAAAGGGCTTTCCTCAAATTACCCTACTTGTCTTATTGAAGACTCTAAAGGTTTTATTTGGATTGGCACGAACAATGGATTAAACCGATACGATGGTTACAAACCTAAAATATTCAAGTACAACCCGAAGAATAGCAACACTATATCAGAAAATTGGATTACCAGTCTATTAGAAGATTCTAATGGCAATATATGGATTGGCACAGAAGGTGGCGGCCTAAACCTTTACAATACAACTACGGGCGCTATAACTAGATTTACCCATAAAAAAAATGATTCCACTTCTATCAGTAGCGACGTAGTACACAGAATATACGAGGATAGTAAATCAAGACTTTGGATTGCCACAAAAAATGGATTGAATTTACTAAATCGTTCCAATCAGACCTTTCAGCATTGGAAACAGCCTAAAGCATGTCAAAATTGTGACTATTCCGTAAAATCCTTGGCTGAAGATGACAAAGGCAATCTTTGGGTGGGGGACGAGTTTCAAGGACTTTACTACTTCATCCCATCAACTGGTAAATTCACTAAAACTCCTTTGAGCGCTTCCAATGAAAATGCACTTCCTTCAGAATTTATAAATGATATATATTATTTAAACGGCGTGCTTTGGGTAGGTACGGACAATGGTTTAACTGTATTGGACACACACACTAAACCATTCAAAAAAATACCACTGGATGTAACCGATACATATTCCATTAACAAAATGTGTATATGGAAGATTTATAATGACCATAATGGTAGTATTTGGTTATCTACAAATGGTAGCGGCTTATTGAATTACAACATAGAGACCCACGAGATAAAAATATATAAGTCCGATGGAAATTCTGCATACAAAATAGGAAGTAATTCCGTAGAGGATGTCATTGTGGATAAATCCAAAAATATCTGGATGGCTACCACAGGAAACGGCTTAAACAAATTTGACTTAAAAAATCTGAACTTTAGTCATTGGGAAAAAGACAACCATAGTAGTAATTCATTGGTCCATAATGGCGTACGGGCAATGTTGCAAGATTTAGACGGTACTATATGGGTAGGAACCAACAATGGTCTAAGCCGGTTCAACCCAAAAACCAAGCTATATAGAAATTATATAAAGGATTTTAATTACAGAGGTGATGTTAATATTCCGAGAATCCGTGTTATTGAACGTTCAAAAAATAATGACATATGGGTAGGCACGCAAAGTGGTGGCCTCTATAAATACAATCCAAAGCAAGATAGATTTATCCTAGAATCGGGTTTTGTAAAAAACAGATTAGCAAATAGAATAGGACACGTACAAAGCATACATGAAACGGAAGATAATATACTATTAATTGGAACTGTAGGAGCTGGTATGGTTACCTACAATACAATTACAAATGAAATTAAGAGTATCTACTCAAAAGATAAGCCCAATAAAATCTTAACGAGCTTAACGGCCTATTGTGTACTAAAATCTTCCAACTCAGAAATATGGATAGGTACAGACGGAGGGTTAATTCTGCTCAACACCCATACTTTTGAATTTAAATTATGGGAAAACAAGGAAGATTGTGAAAACTGCATTGTTGGAAATAAAGTTCGTTCCTTGTATCGTGATAGCAACAATAGCATATGGATCGGAACCAGAAGTGGCTTAGCAATATTTGACCCCGACTCTGAAAAATTTGAGCAATATACCGTAGCCGATGGCCTTCCTAGTAACATCATATTTGGGATTCTACACGGCGTTGATGGTAATATTTGGGTGACAACCCCAAATGGATTGTCTAAAATAAATCCGCTCACCATGCAATTCAAAAATATTGCCATACCCGGAAACAATATACTGGATATGGGAGGGCATGCTCAAGGCTTGGATGGTAATTTATTAGTAGGAGGCACATCTGGATTTACAATTTTCAACCCAAAGGATATTAAAAGTAATCCTCACATCCCTAACGTAGTTTTTACGAACATTAAAGTTAACAATGAATCTATAAGATTTGGCAAAACCATTTCCGAATTGGATTCAATAGACCTATCCCATAATCAAAACAATTTAAAATTTAAATTTTCTGCTTTAGAATTTACAAATTCCCAGAATAATGCATACAAATACAAATTAGAAGGATTTAATGATAACTGGATTGCGCATGGCAACAAACATGATCTTACTTTTACCAATTTAGATCCAAAAACATATGTTTTAAAAATTAAAGGCTCCAATAATGAAGGGGTTTGGAATGAACAAGAAACATTATTGACTATTAACATAAAACCACCTTTTTGGAAAACACTGTGGTTTAGACTACTTGTTGTTTTATTATTGATCGGATTCCTTTTTACAGTCTATTATTTACGGGTTGACAGATTGAAAAAAGCAGAAGCTTTGCTTAAAAAAGAGGTCTCTAAACAAACTAAGGAACTAGTAGAGAACAACAAAAAACTAGAGGAACTAGATAGAGAAAAGGACGGAATCATTGGGATTATGGCTCATGACCTTAGAGGCCCTCTTAATAACATTCAAGGTCTTAGTCAGCTTATAGAAAGTAATGAGAACTTAGATGATGAACAAAAAACATACATTGGGTACATTCATAAATCTGTTAGAAATGGCAATAGCTTAATCACAAATTTGCTCTTTATGAGCAATGTTAATCACCCTGAAAAAACAATAGAATTAAAAGATATAGAGCTTTCTGAATTTATAGAAGAATGGGAAAAAAGCTATATAAGCAGGTTAGATGAAAAAAATCAAGAACTGAGGAAGTTTATTGATAAAAAACCACTCCTAATTCATTCGGACCAAAAATTGGTTACCCGCATTTTTGATAATTTAATGACCAACGCAATTAAGTTTTCAAACAAAGGAAATAAAATTGACCTATCCGTAAAATCCAGTAACGACTCCATAATGATTTCATTTAAAGATTATGGCCCCGGCATGTCTGAAGCTGATAAAAATAAAGCATTTAAAATGTTTCAAAAACTCTCCGCACGACCAACCGATGGGGAAAGTTCCCATGGATTGGGCTTAGCTATTATTAAAACATTGGTTGAAAAGCTAGAGGGCTCAATTAAAATTGAAAGTGAACTGGGGCAAGGTACTGCGTTTATTATCCGTTTACCTAAAGGTAAAAATGTAACCTAAACTTCTATAACCATTTTTAAGGCTTTTTGGCTTGCCCCCACCTCTAAGAAATTCCAATTTTTGAGTTGGTACTACTACAAAAAAGAACCCGAATTTAAAGAATTCGTTTACGTATCAAGTAAACATTTTAATATCTATTACGCCATTCTGTAAGAATTTAAAGGCGTAAATATTTATATTGCAGGTATTACCAAAATAAACATACCTGAAAAAGTACGTTTATACCCCAATATTGAGAAATATGCGTAATTGTCCGCATATCCGTACGTTAGCTTCCATTAGAAAAATAAAACAGATGAAAGGCAGTGAAATTTTACCACCAGGTCAAAAAGAATCAATAACCTTTCCCAGATTTGGGCTACCCCAATATGCTAATCGGTTTCCCAAAGAAATAGATAAAGTTATATTTTCAATAGGTGGAGATT
>ENA-ORXM01002102-ORXM01002102.1-marine-metagenome-genome-assembly--contig:-NODE-2102-length-24765-cov-3.913359_pt1 | contig 24765 bp, 28 predicted proteins | sample MGYA00237867_ERZ511480 | MGnify/ENA primary metagenome ERZ511480 (study PRJEB26309, sample SAMN06266103) | marine metagenome | isolation source: Algal blade | place: United Kingdom:Sidmouth, United... | reverse complement strand
ATAATTCCACACCGTTCGAGTGGCATTCTCAGCAGTTGCTTGATCTTGGCCTTATGGAGCCAGGGCAGTGGTTTTGATCCCCTGATCAGGTGATGCGTTAAAACGCATCCTACGGTGGTAAGCCGAACAAAGCGGCCATTGCGTGCCGTCCCGTTGCAATCCCGCGCGCAATGGTGCTGTCGCAATCAGATGATCGTGCCGATCAAAATCGTCTTGGTCCCTTATGTGGTGCTCCCAAAATCTGCGCTGCCAAATCCCCTTTTCTCCGCGAATTTTCATACTCGGCCTCCGATGATCAGGCATCGGCACGTGCCGCGAAAACGTTGATTTGATGTAGCGCCAGCGCGACGAGTAGTCGGCATCACCTTCTGGCAATATCCAAATCATATGCACAGTTGACGGCAATACAACTGCCGACGCTATTTCAAACGGTTTCTGCTTTTGACAAAGGCGCACCGATTGCCGCAATAAATCCACCTTATCCACTAAAAGCGTGCTTGATGGATCCGCAAGATGAGCGGTAAAGAAATATGTGCCTGCGGGCACGAAACGGCGGCGATACTGTGTCATAAGTACAGCCTGCTGCGATTCGCGTAAACAAATGTTAAACACGCCAACGCAGTAGGATGCGTTTTAACGCATCATCACTTGCGGCGCAGGCGGATCACAACATCAACCGAGGCAATTTCTGCCCCTTCAGGCACATCTGGAAGCCGCCTGATCTCTAGCTCAGCCGCAGGGGCATCTGTCAACTCTGCAGAATCTTCCCAATAGAAATGCGGATGGTCCGAGATGTTGGTGTCAAAATAGCTCTTGGACCCATCGACGGTAATCTCCCGCATCAACCCCGCATCACAAAACGCGCCCAGCGTGTTATAAACAGTCGCAAGCGAAACTGCGCCGTTCGCCGCTTCAAAGAGCCCTTCAGCCGTCACATGCCGGTTTTGCCCGTCGCCCACCAGCAATCCAGCAAGCGTCATGCGTTGGCGGGTCGGGCGCAAACCCACTCCGGCTAACCACGCTGCACTCCGGTCGTTTATCAGATCAGGCATCATCACCACTTCATTATACTTCCCTACACATATGGGGGAAACGGACGCAGGATCAAATGAAAACGCGAACTTCTCCATCCGACCCTGCCCTTGCGGCACCCGAACCCGCAGTGATAGAGACAACAAGAACACATTATCGCATGACAAAGGGCTAACCACGATGGCAAACTACCCCACCAGCTTTGACAAAGAAGGGCTGCTTGCATGCGCCCGTGGCGAACTTTTTGGCGAGGGCAACGCACAACTGCCCGCCCCGCCCATGCTGATGATGGACCGCATCACCGGAGTATCCGCGGATGGCGGCGCGCATGGCAAAGGCCACATCTTGGCAGAATTCGACATCACACCGGACCTTTGGTTTTTTGATTGCCACTTCCCCGGCAACCCGATCATGCCCGGCTGCTTGGGCCTTGACGGGCTTTGGCAGCTGACAGGGTTCAACCTCGGCTGGCGCGGCTGGCTTGGGCGCGGCTATGCGCTTGGCGTCGGCGAAGTGAAGTTGAAGGGCATGGTGCGCCCCGACCGCAAAATGCTGACCTATAAAATCGACTTCACCAAAGCGATCCAAACCCGCCGCCTGACCATGGGCGTGGCCGACGGGATCGTCGAAGCCGACGGCGAAGTGATCTACGAAGTGAAAGACATGAAGGTCGCGTTGAGCGAGAGTTGAGGGTTTGCGAGGCTTTACCCCTCATGATAGTGCGCCTACAAAGTTCGATTACTTAAGTAATAATACACGCCGTGAAAATGGCCGGAAATGCCAAATGAAACTATTCGATCGACCGATGAGCCAAGAACAGAAGCGGCTTCGATTACGCGAGGTGATGAAGCTTCTCATGGAAGGAGAGGATTTTGATTATATACAAATGAGAATCCGCGGAACATTTCCTGCAAATTTAAGTCAGCGAGAACTCAAAGATATTGCACTCAAAATCGCTATGTTACCAGCGAGTGATCGAGACACACTAGTTAACGACATAGAACCCAGCCGGTTTGACAACCGCCACTTTCAGGCCGCTATATCCGAGAAAAAGCAACGGGCAGACCGCTCAGCAGAAAAGGCTCGGACCAAAAAAAACAAAAGCGATCAACGAGCCGAGAAATTAGAGCGATCTGGCTCAGCATGGAAGCGCTGGGTCGATAGGATTAAGTTGTGGTTTAACGTCGCTTTTTGGAGTACCGGCGGCATCCTTCTGGTTTACGTAATTTTTTCGTCCTAGACTTGACCTATGGCATCCAACTGCGTGAAACGGACCGCCTACAATTCTGGCAAAGCCTCCTACCCACTTGCACCTCCGCCCTCCCCCACCTTACAAAGACTCAACACTATTACAGGAGAGCGCCATGCACCGCGTCGTCATCACAGGTCTTGGGATCGTATCCCCCATCGGGAATAACGCGGATGAGGTTTTGACCTCTCTTAAGGCAGGCACCTCCGGCATCGTTGCCAGCGACGAGATGGCCGAGCATGGGTTCCGCTCCCAAATCGCAGGCACAGTAAAGCTGGATATCAAGGACCACGTCGACAAACGCGCCCTGCGGTTCATGGGTCCAGGTGCGGCCTATGCGTATATCGCGATGGGTCAGGCAATTGCCGATGCGGGTCTGGATGATGATACTGTGTCGAACGTGCGCACGGGTCTGATTGCAGGCTCTGGTGGGCCGTCCACCTCTGCCATGCTGGCCGCTCATGATGTTGTCAAAAACACAGGGGCCACGAAACGCATCGGGCCATTTGCCGTGCCAAAATGCATGTCGTCCACGATCTCGGCGAACCTGTCGACACAGTACAAGATCAAGGGCATCAACTATTCGATCACCTCTGCTTGCTCCACATCCCTGCACTGCATCGGGTCCGCTGCCGAACAAATCATGATGGGCAAGCAAGACGTGATGTTTGCGGGCGGCGCAGAGGAACTGGACTGGACATTGTCCTGCCTGTTTGACGCGATGGGTGCGATGTCGTCGAAATATAACGACACACCTGAAAAGGCATCCCGCGCATTTGACGCCGACCGCGACGGGTTTGTGATCGCTGGCGGCGGCGCAATGCTGGTGCTGGAATCGTTGGAACACGCCCAAGCACGCGGCGCGAAAATCTATGCCGAAGTCACAGGCTTTGCCGCCACATCAGACGGCCACGACATGGTGGCCCCAAGCGGTGAAGGCGGCGAGCGCGCAATGCGTCTGGCACTAGACAGCCTGCCTGCGGGTCGCAAAATCAGCTATATCAACGCACATGGCACATCGACGCCAGTGGGCGACGTAGGCGAGATCGAGGCCGTCCGCCGTGTGTTCGGCCAAGGGTCCACGCCACCCGTGTCATCCACAAAATCCATGACGGGCCACAGCCAAGGGGCGACCGGTGCATCCGAGGCCGTCTATTGTCTGCTGATGCTGGAAAACGACTTCATCGCGCCGTCGATCAACGTGGAGAATTTGGACCCGAACCTCGACCCTGCGGAAATCGCAACCGAGATGAAGGCGGACGCTGGGCTTGATACCATTATGACCAACTCGTTTGGGTTCGGTGGCACCAACGGGTCGATGTTGTTGAGCAAGTTTAGTGGGTGACCACATTTGCGTTGCCTTATGCGGCACAAACAGCTTCTTATAAATTCGGCAGTGAACATCTGCTAAATACTAGCGCAATAATTTATACTACAACTTGATTTCAAAGGACGATTCGACATGGCAAAACTGACAAACTGCAAATCCTGCAAAAAAGAAGTAGCAAAGAGTGCTAAAGTTTGTCCTCATTGCGGTCAAAAACTAAAAATGGGCTTCTTTGCGAGACTTGCCATCTTGTGCGCAATTTTGGTTGTCATAGGCGTTGTGCTTTCTCCAACACCAGAAGACGTCCAGAAGAAGCTCGCTGAAGTCGAATCCGCGACACCAGCTAACATCTCCTCGTCTGGCGAGCTTGCTAGCATGTTTACTTTTGTAAGTGACTCGACAGACATTCAACGGGAAAACAAAGAAAATGAATTAGTGGGTCGAATTGTTGAATGGTCTCTACCCGTATTTGATGTAACTGTTAAATCAGCGGATAATAAAGTTTATCGAGTCCAGACATCAGGCGACTCTAATAATGTTGGCGTGATTGTCGAAGTCTACGCTAGGAGTGCCGAGGAGGCTCGTGAGATTGAAACCCTAAATCCCAACGAACTAATTCGATTTAAGGGTGAAATTTCTGGTACCTTTATGCGCCACATTGAAGTCAAAAACGCTCGCCTAGTAAGATAGAGAGATCAATCGGACTTAAGTTTGAGTGCAACTTTGGACTGCCCTGCTCTAAAACTTGACGCCACGTCCCAAACCGTTCACCACCTCTAAAACACATGAGGGACCAGACATGACCATTTCAATGGAAGGCAAACGCGGTTTGATTATGGGGGTCGCCAACGAGCGGTCCATTGCGTGGGGCATTGCAAAGGCGATGGCCGAGGCTGGCGCGGAATTGGCGTTCACCTATCAGGGTGAAGCGTTTGGCAAACGGTTGGAACCTCTAGCGGCCTCAGTCGGCTCCGACTTTATGGTTGATGTGGATGTGACTGACAAAGCCTCGATGGACGCAGCGTTTACTGCACTGGCCGACCGCTGGGATACGATTGACTTTGTCGTCCACGCAATCGCCTATTCCGACAAGAACGAGCTAACAGGCCGGATTTCGGACACGAGCGTCGAGAACTTCAAAAACTCCATGACGATCTCTTGTTACTCGTTGATCGACGTGTCCAAACGCGCAATGGCGATGATGCCTGATGGCGGCACAATCCTGACGCTAACCTACCAAGGGTCTAACCAAGTCACGCCAAACTACAACGTGATGGGCGTGGCGAAGGCGGCATTGGAAAGTGCTGTACGCTATCTGGCCAATGATCTGGGCCGTGACGGAATTCGCGTAAATGCCATTTCACCCGGTCCGATGAAAACGCTCGCGGGGGCGGCCATTGGCGGGGCGCGCAAGACCTACAAGCATACGAGTGAAAACGCGCCTATGCGGTCGAATGCGACATTAGAAGCAGTGGGCGGGACGGCCGTTTATCTGGCATCTGATGTCGGGGCTTGTACCACAGGCGAGATTATCCGCGTGGATGGTGGCTATCATGTTTTGGGCATGCCGCAGGCCGAAAACCTTTGATCCGGCGGCCGGGGCCAGCCCCGGACCCCGCGGTATTTTTGGCAAATGGAAGAGCGGAGGACAATTTGTCCCCTGCCCTTTTTTCAATCAAGAGGCATCGATGCCGGTGATCTCAAAATCAAATACCAAGTCTTGTCCTGCCAGCATGTGGTTCGCGTCGAGCGTGATTTCGGTCTCTGACACGTCGACGATCTTAACAGGGATTACCTGACCCTCGGGTGATTGCATTTGCAATTGGGTCCCGATTTCGGCGGGAATGTCATCGGGAAATTCGCTGCGTGGGACTGCCTGACGTGCAGCAGGATTGACCGGGCCGTAAGCGTCTTCGCATGCGATTTCGGCAACCTTCTTTTCGCCCGCAATCATGCCATAGATTGCATCATCAAGACCTTTGATGATCATACCGGACCCGAGTGTGAACTCGAGCGGGTCGCGTCCATCGGAGCTGTCAAAAACCTCGCCTGATTTTAATGAACCGGTATAGTGGATGCGGATCGTATCGCCTGCTTTGGCTTGTGTCATGTCGCGTGCTTTCATCATTGCAAATATCTGTGGGCGCCTTGCTACGGCGAAGGTAGGCGGGATGCAAACTGCTTTGCCCCTTTTCGGCAGTGCTGCGGTGTGACAGTCTTGGGTGAACCGACAAGAAGGGACCGTATGTTGCCCAAATCAGTGTATGTGTTTGATGCTTATGGCACGCTATTTGATGTAAACGCCGCAGCGCGGCTGGCGGCTGCGGAACCCGATCATGCTGCATTGGCCGATCACTGGGCAAAGGTTGCGACAGATTGGCGCGCCAAGCAGTTGGAATATACGTGGCTGCGGGCTGTGGCAGACCAGCACTGTGATTTTTGGGAAGTGACACAAAACGGGCTCGACTGGGCACTGGACGCGTCGGACCTGAACGATCCTGCCACGCGAAAGCGTCTGCTTGATCTTTATTGGGAGTTGCCGGCGTTTACAGAGGTAAAACCGGTGCTGGATGCGCTTAGATTGCGCGACGCAAAGACGGCAATTTTGTCAAACGGTTCGCCCGAAATGCTTGACGCGGCTGTAAAATCGGCAAGCCTCGGGCCGTTACTGGATGCCGTTTTGTCGGTAGAAACCGCTGGCGTATTTAAACCACACGCATCTGTTTACGATCTTGTGTGTGAGCATTTCGGATGTACAAAATCAGACGTTGTATTCGTGTCTTCCAATGGCTGGGATGCAGCTGGCGCAGCTGGCTATGGTTTCACCACTGCGTGGGTCAACCGAACGGGCGCTCCCGTTGACCGGCTTTACGCCTGCCCGACACATATATTCACAGATCTAACCAAAATACCGGAGATCACATAATGCCCCATTTCAAGGCCGCCGACGGCACCAAAATTTATTATGAGGAAAGCGGTAATGGCATTCCTGTCCTTTGCCTTGCGGGGCTGACGCGCAATACAACTGATTTTGATCATGTCGCACCGCATTTACCCGTACGCCTGATCCGCATGGATTACCGCGGGCGCGGACAATCGGATTGGGCTGATCCCGCGACCTATACCATCCCCCGAGAAGGCGCGGATGCGCTCGCCTTGCTTGATCATTTAGGATTGGACCAAGCCGCAATCCTTGGTACTTCGCGCGGCGGTTTGATCGCGATGATGCTCGCTGCGACAGCCAAGGACCGGCTGTTGGGTGTCGCGCTGAACGACATCGGGCCAGTCATCGAAGACGCCGGAATGGATGTGATCCGAACCTATGTCGGGCGCAATCCTGCACAAGACAACCACGAAGATGCCGCGCGCGCACGCGCCAAGCTTTGGACCCGTTTCACTGGCGTTCCACATGCACGCTGGCTGGCCGAAGTTCGCGCGCAATACGCGCAAACAGCGGACGGCTTGGTCATCCGCTATGATCCGAAATTACGCGATGCTGTGATGGCTACAATCGATCAGCCTACGCCCGACCCTTGGCCGCTTTATGATGCGCTTGGCGGGCTGCCGCTTGCGCTGATCCGAGGTGCCAATTCTGATTTATTATCAGAAGAGACGGCGGATGAAATGCTGCGCCGCAGGCCTGACATCATACGCGCCGATATTGCGGGGCGTGGCCATGTGCCGTTTCTCGACGAAGAAGACGCGCTTGATGCGTTGACAGAATGGTTGGAAGATCTGCATGAACTTTGACATGATCAAGGCCGCAGCCGCGCGCATCAAAGGGCACGCGCGCATCACACCAATGCTGACATCCCCGTTTCTTGACGACATCGCCGGACGGCGGGTGCTTATTAAGGCAGAATGCCTGCAACACACCGGATCGTTCAAATTTCGCGGCGGCTGGTCGGCGGTTTCCGCGCTTGACGACAGCGCAGTCAAGGCTGGCGTCATTGCATTTTCATCGGGCAATCACGCGCAGGGGATCGCATTGGCTGCGCGCGCGCATGGCGCCCCTGCAGTCATCATCATGCCCAAAGACGCCCCCCAGATGAAGATCGACAACACCCGCGCCTTGGGAGCCGAGGTCATTCTATATGACCGCGAAAACGAGGACCGCGACGAAATTGGCGCCCGCATTGCGGCACAGCGTGGACTGACATTGATAAAGCCATATGACGCGCCACAGGTCATCGCAGGTCAAGGGACGGCAGGCCTCGAAATTGCGGATCAAGCCGAGGAATTGGGCGTCACAAAAGCCGATGTTTTAGTGTGCTGCGGCGGCGGCGGCCTGACGGCTGGCATCGCACTGGCGTTGGCACAGACAGCCCCTGATTTACGCGCCCGCCCCGTGGAACCAGCAGGTTTTGACGATGTTACGCGCAGCCTTGCTTCGGGCAAGATTGAGCGTAACGCGACAATGGGCGGGTCGATATGCGACGCAATCGTCACGCCACAACCGGGCGATTTGACGTTTCCGATTATGCAGGCCCATTGTGGCGCAGGCGTTGTTGTGACCGACGACGACTGTTTGCGCGCGATGGCGATTGCTTTTGCGCGGCTCAAAATCGTTGTGGAACCTGGCGGCGCGGTGGCCCTTGCGGCAGCCCTGTTCTACCCCGACCAATTTGAAGGTGATGCCGTGATCGCCGTGACAACTGGCGGCAATGTCGACCCGAAACAATTCGCACAGGCACTGGAAACCTTATGACCGATTTCACAATCGCAAGCTTTAACGTCAAGAATTTGATCGAGGCCGATAGCGAGTACTACAAATACGAATCCTACACGCCCGAAGAACATAGCTGGAAGCAGTCGTGGCTTGCCAATCAACTGCTGACGCTCAACGCCGATGTCGTCTGTTTCCAAGAAATATTTAGCGAAAAATCCCTGCGCGACATGATTGCAGAAGCGGATGAGATGGGTGCCGAGGCCAACGCATCAAACATCCCCGACAGGTCCAAACGTTATGCCCGCAAGGCGATTTTCCGCAAACTCGCGCATGAAACTTATGCCGATGCAGCCGTGGCATTTGCGCCGAACGCGAATGATGGTGCACCTGGCGAACGTCGACCTGGTGTGGCGACCGTGTCGCGCTTTGGCTTCACCGAACCGCCACAGGTTTTGCAAGAACTGCCCGAGCCACTGAACATCCCGTTTCGCGATCTTGATGGATCTGACGGTGGTCACTACACAATTAAGCGCCTGTCACGTCCCGTTTTGAAAACCAAAATTCCGGTCGGCGACATTGTCGTAACGGTCTTTAACTGTCATCTTAAATCGAAGCTGGGTGAACTTGACCGCCCCGCCGGTGCCGCCTTTGCGCCAGCCGCCGATCTGGTAAATTATGATGCTGCCGGCCGCGCGATGGGTGCCTTGCGCGCAGGATTGCGCCGCATGGCCGAAGCATGGGTCCTGCGCCGCGAAATTCTTGCTGAACTGGAAGCAGGCAACCCCGTCATGGTGCTTGGCGACTTCAACGATAGTGAACATGCTGTTAGCTCCGAGATCATCTCGGGCGAGGCACCATTCAAGAATTATGCTTGGATGCGACGCCACGATGCCCAACACAAAGGCGACCGTTACAAAGACCACGAGAACGAGATCATTCAAGCAAAGATTAGCCAGATGCGCCTGCATTCAGCGGAAAAGCTTTTCGTGCGAAAATCGGCACGCGACATGATCTATACGTCTGCTTTTGGCGGTGTATTCGAATCCATCGACCAGATTTTAATGTCGCAGCATTTTCATCCCGACAATGTCGGTCGCATCGGAGAAATGGACTATTTCAGCGTCCTGAACGATCACTTGACCGACGGAAGCCATCCTGAAGCGCCGTACAACAAACTTGCTTCGGATCACGGTCAAATCATGGCGCATATCACCTTGCGAGACGCGCAACCTTAGGTCGATTTATGACCCTATTGACACATCCGTGAGAATCCCATCATCTGCACGACAGGGAGGGTTACCCTGCGTCCCGCGCAAGCGAAGGACCGGGTAACAGGACAAAGCCGCGCCGGAGAAATCCACTGCGCGGCTTTTTCTTCGTTGAGGAACGATTTGGCGATGCGTGAAATTCTGGCGACCAATAATGGTGTTGTTCTGCGCGGCAGGATTGACGGCGCAGATCACCGGCTTGCGCCAACAATCGTCTTTGCAAATGCGCTTGGAACGACCGTTGAAATCTGGCGCAAAGTGATTCCGCTTCTTCCAGAGGGGCTCCGGATTATTCGCTACGATTTGCGTGGTCACGGGGGGTCCGATGTGCCGGACGGTCCCTACGCCATGGGGCAAATGATCAGCGACGCAGCCGCAATCTGTGACGTGGCAGAAGTGACCGATGCGTTGTTTGTCGGCGTGTCAGTCGGGGGCATGATCGCCCAAGGCCTCGCTGTGAAACGGCCCGCACTGATCCGCACATTGGTTCTGTCCAATACCGCCGCAAAAATTGGTAATCCTGCATTTTGGCAAAGTCGCATTGATCTGGTGCAGTCCCAAGGATTCCCCAAAAGCGCCGACGCGATCATCTCCCGCTGGTTTGGACGCGACTACATGAACACGCCTGACATGGCCCAGTGGCACACCATGCTGGGCGCGATGAACCCCGTGGGATACGCAGGCGTCTGCGCCGCGATTGCAGGCACCGATTTCTATACGCCGACGTCCGGCCTGCGGATCCCGACACTCGGCATCTCAGGAGGCCAGGACATGTCAACGCCTGCCGATTTGGTAAGAGAGACTGTTGACCTCATTCCCGGATCGCAAATGAAAGTAATGCCCCGTTGCGGCCACCTGCCTTGCATTGAAGATCCGATAGGATTTGCCGAAACGCTGACGAACTTCATGGTCGACACCGGCCATATCTGAGGGCTTGCAAACAGGGTCTGACAGGATCAGACAGCCTGTAACACACAACGGAGCCCTGTGATGAACAACCGTTTACCCAAGTTATTTATCCTCTTCTCGGTCATGCTCGACAGTATGGGCATCGGGCTGATCTTGCCCGTCATGCCGGATTTGATCCAAGAGCTTGAAGCAGGCGATTTGGGTCAAGCTGCCGTTTGGGGGGGCATACTCACGACCATTTTCGCCCTGATGCAATTTGGGTTTGGGCCAACAGTCGGCGGTCTTTCAGATCGATACGGCCGCCGCCCGGTTCTCTTGATTGCGCTGGTTGTGATGGCGTTTGATTATGTCCTCATGGCCGTCGCGGGCACCATTTGGCTGCTTGTCGTGGGCCGCATAATTGGTGGCATTACAGCGGCGACCCAATCAACGGCTGCGGCTTACATGGCAGACATTTCCGCCCCCGAGGACAAAAGCGCGAATTTCGGCCTCATCGGTGCCGCCTTTGGCGTCGGCTTTGTTCTGGGGCCGTTGATGGGTGGCATTTTAGCCGAATACGGCACGCGCGCGCCATTTTGGGCCGCCGCATTCCTTGCAGCCGCCAACGCCGTGTTCGGTTATTTCGCATTACCCGAAACCGTAACCGACCGCATCCGGCGACCCTTCAGCCTCGCGCGCGCGAACCCGTTGGGCGCATTCAAGCACATCAACCAATTGCCCGGATTGGGCCGGTTGATGACCATGACGTTCATCTACGCCATCGCATTTTTCGTCTACCCGAGCATCTGGGCCTATTTCGGCAAGCTCCAGTTCGGCTGGGGGCCGGGCATGATCGGCCTGTCGCTCGGCTTGTTCGGGATCGGAATCGCGATTGTACAAGGGGTCCTGATCCGCCCGATCATCAGATGGATGGGCGAACGCAATGCGGTGCTCTTTGGCCTCGGCGTTGATGTCATAGCTTTCGTCGGGCTCGGCTTTGTGACCAATGGCTGGATCGCGCTCGCGCTCACGCCGTTGACCGCGATCGGGTCTGTTGCAGGCCCCGCATTGCAAGGGATCATGTCGCGCCGTGCCGCCGACGACCAACAAGGCGAATTGCAAGGCGCGCTAACGTCTATCAATGCCGTAGCGTCGATCGTAGCACCTTTGGTGATGACCCAAACCTTCTTTTACTTCACCCATGAAAATGCGTCCGTATTTTTGCCAGGCGCACCGTTCTTATTATCCGCTGTATTGGTAGTCGGGGCGATCGTCGTTTACCTGCCGCTGCGGCGCGACCTCAAATCATCGGGTTGAAACCGACATTGCTGTCGGAAATGGCCTTGCAAAGTACGGCATCAATTGGTCAGCTTGGGTCATAATAGCAAGGACACCGTATGACCCAAATCAAAGCCGCCGTTTGCCACGATTTTGGCCAGCCATTGCAAATTGAAACCGTCAATTTGCGCGCGCCCGAAATGGGCGAGGTGGAAATTACACTCAAGGCATGTGCAATCTGCCATTCCGACATTTCATTTGCCGAAGGCGGCTGGGGCGGCACGCTTCCTGCTGTTTACGGCCACGAAGCCGCAGGTCATATCACCCATATCGGCGAGGGCGTCAGAGGGCTGTCTCTGGGCGACGCTGTGGTTGTCACCTTGATTAAATCATGTGGCAGCTGCGAATTATGTGCGTCGGGCAGACCTGTGATTTGTGAACAAAGTTCAGCAGGTGCCGGCCCCCTTACGACAACGGGCGGCGCGCCTCTTGTGCAAGCCATGAATTGCGGCGCTTTCGCAGAAAAAGTCGTGGTAGATCAAAGCCAAATCGTTCGCATTCCTTCCGATATGAATATGAACGCCGCCAGCCTTTTGGCGTGCGGGGTCATCACTGGTATTGGCGCAGTCGTTAACGCGGCGGCCTTGCGCGCAGGTCAAGACGTCGTTGTCATTGGCGCTGGCGGCGTAGGTTTGAACGCCATTCAAGGTGCGCGCATTGCAGGTGCGCGCCGGATTATCGCTGTCGATATGTCCGAAGAAAAGTTGCAGATCGCCAAGGATTTCGGCGCAACCGATGGTGTGCTCGCCAGCGACGGCGCGCCTTGGGACGCCGCCAAATCCATGATGGGACGTGGCGCCGATGCAGTGTTCGTCACTGTCGGCGCGGTTCCGGTGTATAACCAAGCGCCCAACTACCTTGCTGCTGGCGGCAAGGTCGTGATGGTCGGCATGCCCCATATCGGAGAGGCCGCCACCTATGATCCGGGATCAATGGCCTCGGTCGGGCAAGGAATGGTGGGGTCCAAAATGGGCGACGCCGTGATCGCGCGCGATATCCCGTGGATGGTTGATCTATATCAACAAGGCCGCCTGAAATTGGACGAACTCGTCTCTCGGTCGTGGCCACTAGAAGATATCAATGCCGCAATCGCCGACACGAAAACAGGCTCCGCCAAGCGCAACGTTATCGTTTTTGACTAACCCCGAAGGGGACCGCCATGAAACTTGCTGATCTCGATATCATCGTCACTGCACCCCCTGCGCCCGGATGGGGCGGGCGTTACTGGATTTTGGTCAAAGTCACCTCTGATACGGGCATCGTCGGGTGGGGTGAATGCTACGCATCCTCTGTCGGGCCAGAGGCCATGACCCATGTGATCCGCGATGTTTTCAGCCGCCATATGGCTGACGAAAATCCTGAAAACATCGAACTGATGTTCCGCCGTGTCTATTCCGCTGGCTTCACCCAACGCCCCGACCTGACCGTCATAGGCGCATGGTCCGGCCTCGAGATGGCCTGTTGGGACATGATCGGCAAGGATCGTGACCGCCCTGTGCATGCGCTGATAGGGGGCCGCATAAATGATCGCATTCGTGCCTATACCTATTTGTATCCGCAAAAGAATCACCCGCTTCCCGCCTTTTGGGCTGACGCGGATATGGCCGCCGAAAGCGCCATTGCGATGGTTGAAAAAGGATATACTGCTATCAAATTTGACCCGGCAGGCCCCTACACAATCCGCGGCGGCCACATGCCATCCATGCATGATATCGACACGTCGGTCCGGTTCTGTGCCGCGATCCGAAACGCCGTTGGGAACCGCGCCGATCTTTTGTTTGGCACCCATGGCCAGTTCAGCACGGCAGGCGCGATCCGCCTTGGCCAAGCCCTCGAGCCATACTGCCCGCTTTGGTACGAGGAACCGACCCCTCCCGACGCTGACATGACGAACGTGACCCGCGCCGTCCGCATCCCCGTGGCCACAGGGGAACGGCTCACCACCAAAACCGAGTTTGCCGCAGCGCTGCGCGAGGGTGTGCAAATCCTGCAACCCGCACTCGGGCGCGCAGGCGGCATTTGGGAATGTAAGAAAATTGCGGCCATCGCAGAAATTTATAACGCGCAAATTGCCCCTCACCTTTATGCAGGGCCAGTCGAATGGGCCGCGAACATCCAGCTTGCCGCATCCATTCCCAACATTCTGATGGCCGAAACAATCGAAACCCCGTTTCACAACGCTCTGGTTAAAAATTCGCTTACCGTAGAAGGCGGGTATATCCCGGTCCCGACCGCTGCGGGCCTTGGCATTGAGGTTGATGAAGACCTCGCACGCGCGCACCCCTACACCGACGACGGCCTCCACCTACAGATGCAAGAGGAGGCAATTAGTTATCATGAGATCAACACCTTTGCGGGCGGCGCCCCAGTAAAAACCTGATCCGTCGTTGACTTAGGGCATGCCTGTCTAAGGTTCTGTTCTTTCCAAACACGTGGTTTTTGGCATACAATGAACTGCGTTCAAAACCAGAGGACACCATGGTAGGAAAAGTAGCAGCAAAACGTGATGCCTTGCGCACTGCATTAATCGGTGCAGCCACGAAACGCATTTCACGCGACGGTTTATCCGCCTTGCGTGCACGTGATTTGGCGGCGGATGCCGGTTGCGCAGTTGGTGCCATCTACAACGTTTTTGGCGATCTCAACGATTTGGTTCTGGCTGTGAACGCGAAAACATTTCACGCCTTGGGGGCTGACGTCGCCGCGAGCCTGTCAGCAGCAGGCCCCACCCCGACGCACCAGCTTATCGTGATGAGCCAAGCCTACCACCATTTCGCCGCGACCAATTATCACCTCTGGCGCGCCCTTTTTGATCTTGAGCGGCCCAAAGGCGAAGCAGCTCCAGATTGGTACCTTGCCGAAATGGGCAAGTTATTCACCTTTATTCACGATCCTTTGCTGGCCACATTCCCCAAAATGCATGCCGATGAGCGCGCGCTTTTGACCAAAGCGTTATTTTCCTCGGTACATGGAATCGTATTACTGGGCCTCGATGACGCAAGCGCCGGCGTGCAACCGAACAATATCGACGCCATGATTTCCCTTGTTCTTAAGCAAATGATCGACCCAACACCACTTTGGTGAACATTGTTCAACTTTTTACTTGCACAATACCAGCAACGACTCTATCTATCCATTAATGAACGATGTTCACGAATGGAGATAACGATGTTCAAGACACTGAGCACTTTGATTAACGGCGCAAATGCACGGGCCGAAGACCGTGTCCGCGATGCATTTGCAATCGAACTGATTGACCAGAAAATCCGCGAAGCCGAGAATAACCTCAAGGCAGGAAAGGCAACATTGGCCAGCTTGATCCAGCGCCAGCGCTCTGAGGATCAGCAACGCCAAGCTCTTGCGAACCGGATTGCCGCTTTGACAGATCGCGCATCGGCAGCGCTCAGGGCGGACAATGAAACCCTCGCCACAGAGGCTGCCACTGCCCTCGCACAGATGGAAAACGAGATGGCGCTGCGCGCACAAACGTTGGAACGACTAGAGCAAAAGGTTTTGCGCCTGCGCAATAGTATTGAATCGGGCCACCGCCGGATCATCGACCTGAAACAAGGTGCCATACAGGCACGCGCGGTGCGCCGCGAACAAGACATCCAGACCAGAATGGGTGGCATTGGAAGTGACAGCATCGCCGATGCAGACGCGTTGATCACACGTGTGATTGGCCGTGATGACCCCTTTGAACACGCCGAAATTCTGTCAGATATCAACAATGATCTGAACCACGACAGCCTTGGCGACCGTATGGCCGACGCGGGCTTTGGCCCCGCTACGCGCGCAACTGCATCCACTGTCCTGAACCGCCTCAAGGCTAGCAATTCATAACCGGAGATTTCCAATGCAACCGATCAAATCAGACAACGCACTTATCATGTTCTTTAACGGCGTGGCCGTTTTGGTAGCCTACGGGATGCTGGGCCTCTCGCTGTGGCTTTCGCCCGACGTCCCGCTTTCTACCAAGGGGTTCTGGGGCATCTCCGTCCTGCTTTTGACGCTCGCCTTGGTGAACTTCGTCAAATACCGCTTTGACGATCGCATGTCCGCCGACCGTATCCAACGGCTAGAAGACGCCCGCAACGAGAAGCTTTTGTCCGACTACGTCAGCGATAGCGACGCGGGATAAGGCACCTAAATCAGGTGGGATGGGTTAAAACCCATCCTACGACCTTTCAAATTCTTCAGACGTCGTTAAGGTTCTGATCCATGAGCTATCTACGCCCCCTCGCGGCCCGTATTGTTGGTCACTGCATCCGGCTTTTTGCCCGTGCGATCACCGCAGTCCGCGCGGATTGGCAGGGCATCGAGCCTGTCGTGCGTCAGCGCGTCTATTACGCAAATCACACATCCAATGCCGATATGCCCATGATCTGGTCCGTGTTGCCGCCTGCCTTGCGCCGCACTGTGCGCCCCGTCGCGGCCGCCGATTATTGGCTCAAAAACCCTCTGCGTGCCTTTATCGGACCCGAAGTGTTCAACTGCGTCCTTATTGACCGCAGGCCAGAGGTGAACGACAAACCGATGGACAAAATTGTTGAGGCTCTTGACGAGGGATCATCCTTGATCATTTTCCCCGAGGGCAACCGCAACATGGGCGATGATCCGCTCCTGCCTTTTAAGGCGGGGCTTTATAATATGGGACTGGCAAGGCCCGAGGTTGATTTGGTACCCACATGGGTGGCAAACCTCAACACGATCATGCCCAAGGGAGAAGTCATTCCGCTGCCGTTGATCTGCACCGTGACTTTTGGCAAGCCCGTTCATGTTCAAGACGGCGAAACCAAGGATGAATTCCTTGAGCGCGCGGCCAAGGCCTTGTCCGATCTTCGTCCGGAGGATCCATCATGACATCGACCACTTCCGATATTATCTGGCTGACAATTGGCTCGTTTGCGATCCTTGTCGCGCTCACATTTCTGGGCGAGGTCCTGCGCGCGCGCCAAGAACCGAACACGGAAAACCCCGTACTGGAAACCTATATGACCCGTGTGCAAAGCTGGTGGGGCATGGTCGCATTCATCGGGATTGCGATGCTGATGGGCAAGGTCGGGGTTACAGTTCTTTTTGCCTTCGCATCGTTCGCAGCGTTGCGCGAATTTCTAACGCTGACGACCAAGGCCAAAGCCGATCATATCTCGCTTGCGCTTGCATTCTTTGCGGTCCTGCCGCTGCAGTACATCTTTGTTGCGATGGAATGGTCGGGACTTTATGCCGTGTTCATCCCCGTCTATGCGTTCTTGCTGCTGCCTATCGTGTCCGCATTGCGTGGCAACGCAAACCGTTTCCTGATCCGTGTGGCCGAAACCCAATGGGGTCTAATGATCACTGTTTTCTGCGTCAGCCACGTGCCTGCGTTGATCAACCTCGATATCGTAGACTACGGTGACCGCGCGATCCTTTTGGTGACCTTCCTCGTGATGGTGGTTCAATTGGGTGATCTGCTCGAATACTTCTTTGGCCGCCGAATTGGCAAAACCAAGATCGCATCCGGCCTGTCGCCCAAAACATGGGAAGGCGTGGCCTGCGGTGTTGTCTGTGCGATGCTAATTGGTGCCCTGCTAAGCTGGATCACGCCATTTGGCATTTTGGGGGCGATGGCCATGGCAGGTATGGCATCCATCGTGGGCATGTTCGGCAATCTGGTGTTTGCCGCCATTAAGCGCGATCGCGGTGTCAAAGACTGGTCGCACCTGATCCCTGGCCAAGGCGGCTTTGTTGACCAACTCGATAGCGTGGTGTTCGCCGCCCCCATTTTCTACCACGTGACACGGTTCTTCTGGGCGGCCTAACAAAACCAGTTATTTGTGCAAACTTGATCATGCGGGAATCCGTCAGAAAACGCAGCTTGATTCTATTGGCGCCACCATAAGTTTATTTCAAAGACCCGATTTCACATCCATCAGATCGCGCATTGGGCCGTCAACCATAGCCTCATAAGATATTGTTCTAGATATATAAAAATCATACCTCATCATTTTTGCAGACCCAAACAGGCAAAGTTTGCTCTTGGGCAACCTCCCTCTTCATCCCCACACTGGTGGTGCGAGTGGCGCATTCCTGATCGTTTTCCCGGTCGGATTTGACGGCCTTGCACAGTCCGGGATCTTGGCGAATTCACGTTCGCCCTGACCGGCTTAACCGGCATATGAAAAGGAAAATTACCTATGGAATTTTTGCTTTTGATCGCAATACCAAGTTTGCTTTCGATGATGGTCGCCACCGATTTGGGCGAAGAAGGTACCGCCGAAGGATCGGTGGGTGATGACCCAGAACGCCCCGTGCTTGATCTTTCGGAACCGAACATCCTGCCTGATCAAGCTGAGCCAAATAATATTATCACCCCCACAGGCCAATATGTGTCCGACGATCTGTTCGGGACCAACGCGGTTTATACTGTTCACACCGACGGCGGCGAAATGACGGGCGGGTTTCAAAATGCCATCGAAACCTTCGAGATCGAAAACCTGCGCTTCCCTGCTGGACAAGCCGAAGGCTTCGCGTGGCAGGTGGAGGGCGAGGACTGGATCGACATAACAACCCTATCGGAAGATGGGGCACTGCGCGCAGAACTCACGAATTTTCTTTCTTCTGTCGAAGGCGGGGTCACATTAACAATACCGACCACGAATGCGCCATTGGACGGGTATGGGACCCACCTAGCAACTTGGACAACATTGGTTATGGACGAATACGGCGAGAAAATTGATGCCATTGAAATCGGCAATGAATATTGGGCCCATATGGACGAGCACGAATACGGGGAGCGTGCAAACATCGCAGTTCTAGCAATCGCGAACGGTATGGAAAACGCCGGAGTTGGAGACGCCGATATACTTGTTCAAATGGCTTCCCCCCACGCAGAGTCCGCGTTCCATCAGAGTGTCGACAACCGCGGTTACGGTGTGCGGGTACAAGAGGCAAATCAGGCAATTATTGACCAGTTAGACCCCGCTGCCCGAGCAGAGATTGATGGGGTTGTTGAACATTATTATTGGTCGCAATCCGCTGGCCCATTTCAGGACGACCAATCCGAAACAAATTTCATGAATTTGGACATCGCTGTCTGGGACGAAAACTTCGATCATGAATTGGATTTTCATATCACCGAATGGAATATTCGAATGTCCGATGATGATTGCAATGGATTGCAAGGCGTTGGCGTTCTGATCGAAATGGTTGAAAACATGGTCGAACTCGGCGTCGACAGTGCTGCTGTCTGGCCGATCACGCACAATACGACAAACGATTTGGGTGGTCCTGCACACGACGGTGAGGTGCGGACTGACGACCAAGGCCGCGTCATCCATACAGTGCGCGGCGCCATTTTTGATTTGATGTCCCATAGCTTACCCGGCATGGAACGTATCGAACTGGACCTCGAAACTGTTGATGATGACTTTGAAATTGCGGCATATGAACACGACGGTCGGTTCACATTCTATATCTCGAACAATTCGCTGACGGTGCAGGATATTGCGATTGACCTCCGCGCGCTACTTCCGGCCTTTGAAGGCGCATTCGGGGTGCAAATCGGCTATGATACAGCAACATCCGACGGGCGGATTTACAGCCCGCAAAACGGGAGCATGATAGATGCAAATGCCGTTTCCGTGGGCGGCGACGACCACTATATCAATGAACATGACACCGGTGCCGTTTTAACCGATCACACGTTCGATACGCCGGTATTCAACGTTACGTTGAGCCCGTTCGAAGTGATCGAAATCACCGCATGGTGAATTGTCTTTTTGAAAACGCTGGCGATCCCGGGAGGACTCGAACCCCCAACATCCTCATTAGAAGTGAGGTGCTCTATCCAGTTGAGCTACGGGACCGGAAGCGTCAGTGTGTCCATGCGCCGCGACGGTCGGTCGCAAAATTCTCGGCATAGCCGTTTTGGCGAATGTTCAACTTGCGTTGTTTGGGCTCTTGCACAGTGACTTCAATACCGTTTGTCACGGCATAGTCTATAGCCGCTTCTTTGGTATCAAACGTCAGTTTGACCTGTGCTTGGGTGTCGTCGGATGACGTCCAGCCCATCAAGGGGTCTACGCTGCGCGCCTCGGTTGCAACATGCTCCAACACCCAGACATTCGTCTTGGCGGTACCTGACGACATTGCAGTTTTGGCTGGCTTATAGATTCGTGCGCGCATCGGTGATCTCCTGTGATGTGTCCTTATCGACAAAACCGCGCGCCGTTGCAAGATGTCAGAATTTCCCCCTATGCTGCGCTGCAGCATTGCGATAGTGTCGTGGTAACAGCTTTCCTGAAAGGAACGGCACGATGAACCCGACGCAATTCTTAGCATTTAACGCCCAAGTGGCAAAACTGGTGACCGATACGCAGGCCGTGATGGCGTTGCGCCTGATGGGCATGGCTGGCGCGCTTCCGGCTGACGCGGACGAAAATGACCGCATGATTGCGGAAAAAGGACCCGCGTTCGCGAAGTCCGCGTCGAAAATGGCTGCCGCCGCATTCGCAGGCAAACGCCCCGATGAAATCATGTCCGCTGGCATGAGGCCCTTGCAATCGGAAGTCACCCGCAACCGTAAGCGCCTGACAAAGTAATCAGGCCTTGGTCGTCTGATAAGTTGCACGCAAATCCGTAACCGCGCCCCCGTTGATCCGCATGCCCGATAGATCAGCATCATCAATGCTGGCACCGGCAAGATTGACGCCGCTGATTTTCAAGCCGGACAGATTGGCACCGGTCATATCCGCCGCATTATAAACCTTGTTTTGTAACTGGGGGCCGCTGAACGGATTATCGCGTATCAGAATGCCCACTCGCCGCCACGCATCACTGGCACAACCTCGCCTGTCAGCGTGATACCGTCGATGTCCACTGCGTCCGATCCCATCATCCAATCCACATGGATGATCGACTGGTTGCCGCCCTTTTGCAGCAATTCATCCGGTGAATATTCGGAGCCACCTTCGATCGTATCGGCGTAACATTGGCCAAGCGCGATGTGGCACGATGCATTCTCATCAAACAACGTGTTGTAGAACAAAACCCCCGACTGGCTGATCGGGCTGGAATGGGGGACCAAAGCGACCTCACCGATACGGCTTGCGCCATCATCCGTTTTCAGCAGGGCTTGCAACTGCGCCTCGCCCTTGGATGCTGTGGCCTCCACGACGCGGCCTGCCTCGAAACGCACGGAAATATCCTCGATCACCGATCCCTGATGCGCCAGCGGCTTGGTCGCGCTCACCGTGCCATCAACCTTATAGGCATGGGGGCAGGTAAACACTTCCTCAGTCGGGATATTCGGCTGACAAGTGATCCCGTTCAGCGCAGGCGATGCGCCACCTTTCCAGATATGCCCATCCGCAAGACCAAGGCGCAGGTCGGTGCCTGGACCTGTGTACTGCAATGCGCTGAATTTTTGATCATTAAGCCATTTGGTCCGCTTTTTCAGTTCGGCTGTATGATCAGCCCAGCTTTTCACCGGATCGTCACCGCCGATACGCGACGCATCATAAATAGCATCCATCAATCGGCTCTGCGCGTCCGCGACGGGCATGTCGGGGAACACTTGTACGGCCCACCCCTCGGTGGGGTACGCGATAATGTTCCAATTCACTTCAAACCCGACAATCGGGTTCATGGTGGGCTTGGCCGCGATTGAGGTGGCCTTTCCGACGCGGGCCACCAGCGCGGGATCCACATCCGCGAGCAGCATCGGATCATCACCTGTGATTGCCATGCGCGCGGCACCTTCGGAAAACGCCTTGCCCATGCCCTCAAACATCCACGCGGGCGCTGCGTCAAAGCTGGCGTCAGCGCCGTGATCATACCGCGCCTTGGTAATTTCGCCATCGCTAAACAATGGCGTCACAATCGACGCCCCCGCTTTATAGGCATGCACCACAATACGGCGCACCAGCGGCAGGGCCTCGATCGGGGCGCTAATCACCAATTCTTGTCCCGCGGCCAGATTTACACCGGTGCGGACGGCAACTTCGGCCAAACGGTCAAGCTTTGCGGGGTCAATGGTCATGGGGCTGCTCCTGAATGTGATTTCACCCTGAACCTACGCCATGCCCTGCCAAGGTCAACAACCAGCGCGCAGACAATTGTAGATCCTACTGCCGGATAGTGTCAGCAGGTGGGGTTGAACCTTGGTCCGCCAGCATCAACTATAGGACAATACTAAAGGATGCCCCATGGCCTACGCACATTCCGACAAACGCGACATCGAGACGGCACAATATCTGGCGAACCCCGCGCCCGATGTGCGCACGCGCGAAAAACTAGAGGGTGGCCAAGCGTTCAAACTCCAGACGGAATTTGAGCCAGCAGGCGACCAGCCCACCGCGATCAAGGAGCTTTGCGAAGGTATTCGCAACGGTGACCGCGATCAGGTTCTGCTTGGCGCCACTGGTACTGGTAAAACATTCACCATGGCCAAGATGATCGAGGAAACCCAGCGCCCCGCCATCATCCTTGCCCCCAACAAGACGCTCGCCGCCCAGCTTTACGGCGAATTCAAAGGGTTCTTTCCCGACAACGCGGTTGAGTATTTCGTGTCCTACTACGATTACTACCAGCCGGAAGCATACGTCGCGCGGTCCGATACGTTCATCGAAAAAGAATCCCAGATCAACGAACAGATCGACCGCATGCGCCACTCGGCGACCCGCGCCCTGCTGGAACGCGACGATGTGATTATCGTGGCCTCTGTGTCATGCATTTACGGCATCGGGAGCGTTGAGACCTACGGCGCGATGACCCAAGATATCCACGTCGGCAAAACCTACGACCAACGCCAGATCATCGCCGATCTGGTGGCCCAGCAGTACAAACGCAACGACGCAGGGTTCCAACGCGGCTGTTTTCGCGTGCGCGGCGACAATCTTGAAATCTGGCCCGCCCACCTTGATGACCGCGCATGGTCGCTATCGTTCTTTGGCGAAGAGCTGGAAACCATAACCGAATACGACCCCCTGACAGGACAAAAGACCAAGACGATGGACAAGGTCCGCGTCTACGCCAACTCGCACTACGTGACGCCCAAACCGACCATGCAACAAGCCATGATCGGTATCAAAAAAGAGCTGCGTATGCGGCTTGACCAGCTGGTTGGCGAAGGCAAACTGCTCGAGGCGCAGCGCCTTGAACAGCGCTGTAATTTTGATCTCGAAATGCTCGAGGCGACGGGTGTGTGCAACGGCATCGAAAACTACTCACGCTACCTCACCGGGCGCGCGCCGGGTGAACCACCGCCCACATTGTTCGAATTCATTCCTGACAACGCGATTGTTTTTGCGGACGAAAGCCACGTTTCCGTGCCGCAAATCGGCGGCATGTACAAAGGTGACTTTCGACGCAAGATGACGCTGGCCGAACACGGGTTCCGCCTGCCGTCGTGCATGGACAACCGGCCACTGAAGTTCGAGGAATGGGATGCCATGCGCCCGCAGTCGGTGTTCGTGAGCGCTACGCCGGCCGCCTGGGAGATCGAGCAATCGGGCGGCGTGTTCACCGAACAGATCATCCGCCCCACAGGCCTTCTTGATCCCGAAATTGAGATCAGGCCAGTGGGCATGCAGGTCGATGACCTGCTTGACGAAATCCGCAAGGTTAACGCCAAAGAAATGCGCACATTGGTCACCACCCTGACCAAACGCATGGCCGAAGATTTGACCGAATACCTGCACGAACAGGGCATCCGCGTGCGATACATGCACTCTGATATCGACACGATTGAACGCATCGAAATTCTGCGCGACCTGCGTCTTGGCGCGTTTGACGTGCTGATCGGGATCAACCTGCTGCGAGAGGGTCTCGACATTCCCGAATGCGGGCTTGTGGCAATTCTGGACGCCGACAAAGAGGGTTTCCTGCGTTCCGAAACATCGCTTGTGCAGACCATTGGCCGTGCCGCGCGTAACGCCGACGGCCGCGTTATCATGTACGCCGACCGCATCACCGGATCCATGGAACGCGCGATGGGCGAAACGGAACGCCGCCGCGCCAAGCAGCACGCCTATAACGTCGAACATGGCATTACACCTGCCACGGTGAAAAAGAACGTCGAGGACATTCTCGCCGGTCTTTATAAAGGTGACACCGACCAGTCCCGCGTCACGACAAAAATCGACAAGGGCCTCGCAGGTGGCAACATCCAGACAGTGCTTGAAGGCATGCGCACCGACATGCGCAAGGCCGCCGAGAACCTCGAATTTGAGGAAGCCGCCCGCCTGCGCGACGAGGTAAAACGCCTTGAGGCCGTCGAGCTCACCATCGCCGACGACCCCATGGCCCGCCAATACGCGGTGGACAAAGCGGTCGAGGACAGCAAGGTGAAGTCGGGACGAAGCACCGGAGGCCGAGGCGGCATGCGCGGCGGGAAAAGCAGGTATGGGGGGAAAAAGTAACCTTTGGCTATTAAGAATTTGAAATGACAATTGCACCAACTCTCGAAAAATTGAAAAAGCTTAATGAAGCGGAACTGATTGCTATCTACGACAACAAGGCGAAGAACACAGTTGTCGGGACCAGTTTTTACATTGACGAGTTACGATCGAGAGAAGCTAGTTCTGTAAATGAATCCGTACGCAGAATGACGAAGTGGATCACTTTATTAACCTTCTTGATGACGGCTTTGACTGCAGTGAATGTGTACCTTGTTTATCTTACACTTATGAGTTGAAGCTTCCAAGATAAACGATTTAGATGGGAAACAAATCGGAGTTAAAATTCTGCCCGCAGGCCTGAACGTGCACAAACTAGCCCTCACCCTCATCGCCTCCCCTGCCTTCGCGTGGGAGTTTACCACCGTGCCGCTTTGCACGCTGTCACATAGCAACAGTCAGGCAGAGATCGTTCTGACCTATAATCCAGCAACCCCGCGTTATACCCTCGCGATCACGCGGCTGGACGGGGCTTGGCCTGACGCTGACACCTTTTCCATGGCGTTTGCCAATACGCGCCCTGCGATTATCCGCACCGACCGGCAAACGCTGTC
>ENA-ORXM01002101-ORXM01002101.1-marine-metagenome-genome-assembly--contig:-NODE-2101-length-24776-cov-3.304182_pt1 | contig 24776 bp, 19 predicted proteins | sample MGYA00237867_ERZ511480 | MGnify/ENA primary metagenome ERZ511480 (study PRJEB26309, sample SAMN06266103) | marine metagenome | isolation source: Algal blade | place: United Kingdom:Sidmouth, United... | reverse complement strand
AACTTCAAGTATTCTCCGCGATATTTTGACGGATGATTTTACCAAAATCGTTGTCAATGACAAGCAGCTTTTCTACAACATTCAAAATTATTTGACCAATTTTGCGCCTGATAAAGTAGGCATTGCCAACTTGTATCGCGGTCGAAAACCGATTTTTGATGCCTTCGCAATCAACCGTCAAATCAAAGCTTCTTTTGGCAAGACGGCTACGATGAAAAGCGGTGCATACTTGGTAATTGAGCATACGGAAGCGATGCACGTTATTGATGTGAATAGCGGACATAAAATGTCGAGTACTGACCAGGAAAAAGCAGTATTAGCAGTTAATTTAGAATCGGCAGAAGAGATAGCTCGACAGCTGCGGTTGCGGGATATTGGCGGAATTATTATCGTCGATTTTATTGATATGCGCAATAAGGACAACAAGGTAGAATTGATGCGGCAGATGCGGAAATTTATGAAAAAAGACCGCGCGCAGCATACTATTTTACCGTTGAGTAAGTTTGGTTTGATGCAAATTACCCGACAGCGAACTCGACCTGAAGTCATTATCAATACGGCAGAGCAATGTCCGTCTTGCGAAGGTACTGGATTGGTGAATCCAACGGTATTGATTACGGATGATATTGACCGTGATTTGCACTTTATTTTGCAGTCGCGACCGAAGTCAAATTTGGTTATCAAAGTACACCCGTTTGTGGAAGCGTATTTGAAAAAAGGCTGGCCAAGTATTCAAATGCGTTGGGGTATGAAATTGTATAAATGGATTAAAATTAAGGCTGACCCGGATTATGCGTTGACGAAATATCAGTTTTATGATGATAATGAGGATGAGATTCGGTTGAATTAAATTCGATTGAGGGTTTCCATTTCTTTAGAAAAGTAATTTTTGAACGAATTTATTTAAAAAGAGGTTGTTTCGAATCATTGAAACAACCTCTTTTTTTTGAAAAAAATAAAATTTTCTCCCCATTTCCATTATAACCCGTACTTTTGCGCATCATTTTTGCAAATGAATAAAGATAAGAAAAAATAAACATTGATTGCTTGCTGATAATCAACGTTTTAAAAACAAATAATCAGGTTAGACGTCCGTCGACCGTCAACCGTCAACCGTAAAGAAAATGTATCGAACTCACAACTGCGGACAATTGCGCATGGAACATGTAGGAGAAGAAGTCACACTCAGCGGATGGGTGCAAGGCTCGAATGATTTAGGACACATGATGTACACCAACCTGCGTGACCGATATGGGATTACTCAATTATTTTTTAGTAAAGAAAAAACCTCGGAAGATTTGTTTACGAAAGCAAGAACGTTGGGACGAGAATATGTGGTGAAAGCTACTGGAAAAGTGGTGGAGCGACATTCTAAAAATACAAAAATTCCTACGGGAAATATTGAAATAGAAGTAACGGATTTAGAAATTTTGAATGCTGCGAAAACGCCGCCGTTTACCGTGGAAGAAAAAACGGATGGAGGAGATGATTTGCGGATGAAATACCGTTACTTGGATTTGCGTCGTCCGAATGTGCAGGAGAAAATTATTTTCCGTAGTGAGGTGGCAATTCAGACGCGGAAGCACTTGGCAAGCGAAGGATTTATTGAAGTGGAAACACCTGTTTTGATTAAAAGTACGCCAGAAGGTGCGCGGGATTTTGTGGTGCCAAGCCGTATGAATCCAGGACAATTTTATGCTTTGCCGCAGTCGCCGCAGACATTTAAGCAGATTTTGATGGTGAGTGGATTGGATAAATATTTCCAGATTGTGAAATGTTTTAGAGATGAAGATTTGCGAGCAGACCGACAGCCAGAGTTTACGCAAATTGACTGCGAAATGTCGTTTGTGACGCAAGAAGATATTTTGAACACGTTTGAAGCGTTGACGAAGCATTTATTTAAGGCTTGTCGGGGAATTGAGTTGGAAGATTTTCCATTGATGAATTACGATGAAGCAGCGCGACGTTTTGGCTCAGATAAGCCAGATATGCGTTTTGGAATGGAATTTACGGAGCTGAATGATGTAGCGCAAGGCAAAGGTTTCCCCGTTTTTGACAGTGCAGAATTAGTCGTTGGTATTTGTGCGGAAGGACAAGCAGACCAATATTCTAATAAAGATATTAAGAAATTGACGGAATGGATGCAGCGTCCGCAGATTGGGGCGAAAGGTATGGTTTGGGTGAAAATGAATGCAGACGGAAGCATCAAATCTTCTGTGGGTAAATTTTTCTCTGATGAAATATTGCAGTCTTGGGCAGATAAAATGGGTGCGAAGCCTAATGATTTATTGCTTGTAATGTCTGGAGAAACTGACCGTGTCCGCAAGCAATTGAATGAATTGCGCTTGGAAATGGGACGACGTATGGACTTGATGAAAGACGGCGATTTCAAACCTTTATGGGTAGTTGATTTTCCGTTATTGGAGTGGGACGAAGATTCTGAACGCTTCCACGCAATGCACCACCCATTTACGTCTCCGAAAAAAGAAGATGTAGAAAGAATGCTTAACGGTGACCACGAAACGATGAAAGCACTTCGCGCAGATGCCTACGACTTGGTAATTAACGGTGTAGAAATCGGTGGTGGCTCGATTCGGATTCACGACCGAGCGTTGCAAGAAAGAAACTTCAAATTGCTTGGTTTTACGGATGAAGAAGCGGAAGCACAGTTTGGTTTCTTAATGGGTGCATTTGAATATGGTGCGCCGCCACACGGTGGTATCGCTTTTGGTTTTGACCGTTTGTGTGCCGTGATGATGAACTCTTATTCTATTCGAGATTTCATTGCGTTTCCGAAGAACAATCAGGGACGAGATATGATGATTGATGCACCGTCGCCGATTGCGGAGGAGCAGTTTGATGAGTTGTACTTAAAGAGTACAGCAGAATAGGTAACTCGGTTTTTCAAACCGAGCAGTAGTTTGCTCAGGTTTCCAACCTGAGCTATACAAGTCAAAAAAGCGGTCATTCTCAACTGAAAATGACCGCTTTTTTGTTTGTAAAGCAACTGAAGACTGCTCAGATTAAAAATTCAAGTTACTTTAATCAATCAAAACCTTCTTAACCGCCACCCCTTCATCCGTCCACACTTTCACCAAATGCACCCCTTTCTCCAAGTCTCGAATATCTAAAGTTACTTTTTGATTTTGCATTTTCCGCACCATCAACCGCTGCCCAACCGTATTATAAACTTCCAACCGTTCCCCCGTCAAATCGCCTAAATCAATCGTCAACGCATCCGTCGCAGGATTAGGATAAACGCTTACTTTATCAGAAACAAATTGCTCATTGGTCGCAGTCGTATTGAAAGAATTAACTACCGTCATTTCTGCATCAATCGGAATACCGAGGGCTTTAATAGCACCGTTGTCGTTAATGGCGGTGATGTCTTTGAGAGAAATCTTGATAGGTGTGTAAGCTTCTGAACGACCACCAATAATATCACCAACGATTATAATTTGCAACGTTCCAATCTCTCCATCACCAGAAGCAGTTCCCCATTTATTAGCGAAACCTACATCAAATTTTCCTTCCACAGGTCTATCTTGTGGCATCCAGATAATCTGATTGGTATTGCCAAAGAAAGAATTATCATGATAGTCAAAAGTAGGTGAGCCTTCCTGAACTAAATCTTCGGGATAATCCATCACTAAAGAAAATCCTTTTAAATCATCAACTGGATTGTTTGGATGCGCAACCATTAATTTGGCTTCCACCGTAAAGAAGGAAGGGGAGTCTTCGTCTATATAAATAGTATCCTGCGTAAATTCTAACCAAATTTCTGGCGCACCTACTTCCGTTACTCCGATGACATTATCGGAAGGAGTGTAATTTGTTTCGATACCCAATAAGTCCAATTCGTTGATGTAGCCATCACCATTACAGTCCAAATGTTTGTAATTCAAACCATTAAGGGTTGCTTCCTCCCAATTAGGCGAATAAGCGGCTTCCCAAGAAAAACCAGCATCGGTTCGCGGCGGGCCAACTGTTCCGTAGCCCAAACTGATATTTAATAAATCATAGACATTGGCAAACCCATCTCCGTCAGCATCACCAGGATACACACAATCGGTATAATCACAAATTGAAGCTTCATCTCCATTAAAAATTTCTTCATCACAAATTGTAGAAGTACATCCATCATTGCTGTAAATGGTTAGACAAACGGTATGAAAGCCATAATCACTAAACACCCATTCTATTTGTGGGTCATTTAATAAAACGGATTGACCATCAAATGTCCATTCACTTACTGTATAGTTGCCAGCAGAAATGTTATAAAAAGTAAACGCTTCTCCTTCGACAGTAGGAAAGAAATCGGCGTTACAATCTTCATAATTGGCTTCTATTTCTTCGATGCAAGTCAAATCTACCAAAATTGCACCTACGCAATCTGGGTTTGTTGTTGCGGAAACATTGAAACTAAAATCAACGATGGTATTGTCCGTAAAAGCAATTGGCTCGCTGGCTTCATACATCTCAAAGGTTTCCAAATCCAAGATAACCACGCCTGATTCACAATCACCAAAATCTGCCGCATCACAAACAACGCCCTGATGGTCGCATTGTGCCTTTAGATTAAGATTGAAAACAAGCAATAATGCACTTATCCAACTGTATTTTATGATGTCTTTCTTCAACATTTGTCTATCGAATTTTCGTTAATTTACTAACTATATGACAAATATGCTAACTTTATTTGGATAACAAAACTACAAAAGAGTACATTTGTACAAGTATAATTAAAAGTATAGTGAGTTTAATTAGTTGATAATCAGTTTTTTGTTAAAATTTTAATTTATTTTTGTTAATGAATAAACGCCATGCAAAATAATAAATTAGTTAGTTTATTGCGTTCTTTTTCTAAGATAGAGCTCAGTCAATTCAAAAAATATCTGGAATCTCCGTTTTTCAACGAGAATAAGAACCTGATTGCTTTGTATGGCTACCTTCAGAAAAATTTACTGAAATCAATGGTTAATCCTTCCATTGATAAAAAAATAATTTGGACATTTCTATTTAAAAATAAGCCTTATAAAGATGTTTTAATGAGGCGTTTGTTTTCGGATTTAAACCAATTAGTCAACGGGTTTTTAGCTTATCAGCAATACCAGAAATCTCCTGCTTTAGAATCCATTTTTTTGATGAATTCCCTGCAATATTCAGAATTAGACAAACAGTTTGAAGGGGCATTCCGTTTGGCAAATTTACAGCAAGAAAAGTCTGGAAAGCGCAATACTGATTTTCATTTTCATCAATTTTTAATTGAAAAAAGTTATCACGAACATATTGAATTTAAGGGTCTTAAAAATCTGACTTTTGAACATTTAGAAGCAGCTGATTATCAATTGGATTGCTTTTATATTACTCAAAAATTGAAGCATTATTGCGATGTACTGGGTTACGAAAGTTTTTTGTCTAAGAAAGTAGATATCCACTTCTTCAAAGGTTTACTATCAGAAATTGAAACGTCTAAATTTTTAACTGAACCTGCGGTAAAGGCTTACAAATTAGTTAGTCAAATGCTCTTTCAGCCAGAAGAAGAAAAGTACTTTTATGAGTTAAAAGATTTTTTATTAAGTGAAAAACAATCCTTTGATAAGGAAGAGTTGACGATTTTGTACACTCATTTAATAAATTATTGTATTCACAAAAAGATAAATGTCGGAAAATCAGCTTTTTTCCAAAACTTATTTTCTATCTATAAAGATTCTTTGATAACAGAGGTTATTTTTATTGGTAATGAAATAAACTTTAATCACTATAAAAACATTATCACGGTTGGCGTCCAAATCAAAGAATTTGAATGGGTAGAAAATTTCATTCAAATATACACGCCCAAATTACCAAAAGCACATCAGGATAATGCACTTACCTATAATCTCGCAAAAGTCTATTTTTCAAAAAAAGACTACCAAAAAGTCATTGAACTCCTCCGCGAAGTCGAATACAAAAACCTCATCTACGCCCTCGGCGGCAAACTCATGCTCCTCAAAACCTACTACGAACTCGACGAAATTGCCGCATTGGATTCCCTCATTGACAGCTTCCGCATCTATCTTCGCCGCAATCGCACAATTTCCAAAGATGTGCGGCAGCAGTATATGAATGTGCTGAAATTTGTGAAAAAACTATCGGGATTGGCGCCATACAATAAGGCGGGTTTGGAAAAAGTGACGAAGGAGATTCATGAGTGTAAGGCATTGGCGGATAAGAATTGGATATTGGAGAAGGTGGGGGAGTTTTAGGACAGTGGACTTCAGTCCACCATGTATGTTTTTTTATTTAACTATTTTTGTGGATTCTTTACACGGTGGACTAAAGTCCACCGTCCTATTAGCAGAGATAAAGCCAAATATAGCATTCATTCTGGCTGTTTTAGATGTTTTTTGGGGTAAAACAGCCATAATGAATGCTTATGCTGGCTGAAATAGCTTTTTTAAAATAAGAATACATCCACATCTCACCCCAATACTTCCTTATAATAATCAATAATATGTTGAAACACACCCAGCAATTCCTCAATTTTTCCTAAATAATATTTTTGATTGTCAATATACAGGACGTTATTTTCTAATTTTAAAAAAATCCAATCATCGGCAGTCGTGACGCAACCATAGATTTTTCCAATTTCATTACCATATTCTTGATTAAAAACCATTGCACCGACCATTTGTGCAGCACACTGTGGGATGCCAATGTCCACATCATTTTTCTTAGCTTCCACGACGGTAATAATTGGAGTGTTGATGTCAAATGTTCCCGTATTTTTAGCTAAAATGAAATCGCATTCTCCTGCTAACCCATTATTGCGGTCAGCAATCAGCGTATCGCCTGAATAAATGGTAAAAAATTGCTCATTTTGTTTCATCAACTCAATGAGAATTGGCATAACAATCAGCTCTGATTTTGCCTTTTCACTTCTGACGGGAAGAGTTTTAGCCAGGCGTAAATCTTCTTTTAAATCTTCACTTACCGCAAAGGGTGGCAGCGTCGAAAACAAGTTTTGTACTTTATTTTCAATACCAAATTTCACTTTTAAATCCTTCAAGGTAAAGTCACTATACGCCATAACGCTAAAATTTTTTTCTCAAAGTTAAGGTTTATATTTGGTTGAAGGAGATTTTAGGTATAAAAAATTAAGGGTGTCACTTTGCAGTAACACCCTTAATTGAACGGATTGCTCCGTACGCTGCGCTGTTCACCAAAAATCGTACGTCACCTTACCTTAAATATGCAAAGCCCGATTCCCTGTCGCCGCCAAACTCGCTTCCTTCATCGCTTCCGTAAACGTCGGATGCGCATGTGACATTCGCGAAATATCTTCCGCCGAAGCCCGAAATTCCATTGCCACTACTGCCTCTGCAATCATATCCGCTGCTCGTGCGCCCACCATGTGTACGCCCAAGATTTCGTCCGTTTCACCATGTGCCAAAACTTTCACCATCCCATCCGTATCGGTACTCGCCCGTGCGCGACCCAATGCTTTATAGGGAAATTTACCCGATTTATAAGGCGTTCCCGCCTCTTTCAATTGCTCTTCCGTTTGTCCAACCGCCGCAACTTCTGGCCAAGTATAAACCACACCTGGAATCAAATTATAATTGATGTGTGGTTTTTGTCCTGCCATAGTTTCAGCAACAAAAACGCCTTCTTCTTCTGCCTTGTGTGCCAACATTGCGCCTTTGACGACATCGCCAATTGCATAAATATTCGCAACACTGGTTTGCAAGTGGTCGTTTGTTTCGATGCGACCTTTTTTATCGGTGGTGATACCAACATTTTCCAAACCTAATTTATCGGTATAAGCATAGCGACCAATAGAAACTAAACAGTAATCTGCTTTAAGTTCAAATTTTTCTTCGCTATCGCGCTTTTGCACTTCTACTTTGACGCTTGTTTTGGTAGCTTTTACTGTTTGCACCGCATGTTTTAAATGAAACTTTACGCCCAATTTTTTCATTGACCGCATCAATTCTTTGCTACAATCTTTGTCCATCGTCGCAATGATTCTGTCAGCAAATTCCACCACTTCTACTTCCGTTCCCAAACGAGCATACACCGAACCCAATTCCAAACCAATTACTCCACCGCCGATAACGACCATGCGCTTCGGTACTTTTTTGATGTTCAAGGCTTCGGTGCTGGTAATCACACGGTTTTTATCATAATTAAATGCTTCTGGCGTAATCGGTTTCGAGCCAGTCGCAATAATTACTTTCTCCGTTTCCACTTCTTCCGTCGAACCATCATCTTTCGCAACGCTAATTTTGTTTGCATTCACAAAACTGCCATGTCCATGAAAAACGTCAATTTTGTTTTTCTTCATCAAAAACGCGATACCGTTCACATTATCTGTGACCACCTGATTTTTGCGGGCAATCATCTGTGGCATATCTACTTTTAAATTGGACAACTTGATGCCGTGCAATTCAAATTTTTCGTGTGCATTGTGATAGTGTTCCGAAGAATCCAACAAGGCTTTTGAAGGAATACAGCCCACATTCAAACACGTACCACCGAGGGTAGGGTAGCGTTCAATAATCGCTGTTTTCATGCCCAATTGAGCACATCGAATTGCGGCTACATATCCGCCAGGTCCTGAACCAATGACTGTTACGTCGTATTTCATCTTTTAAAGTATAGTTATTTTATTATGATATTTGGTTGATTGAGCAACACTTTATTTACCATCAGAATTATTATCTTTTCCCTTCGGCTTTCCACCTCGTTTATTATTTTTATTGTTTCTGCTTTTATTCCGTTTTTTATTCAATGCTGCCAGTTTAGCTGCATTTCCAGCAGCTTTATCTACCACTGGTTTATCGGTAGATTTTGGAGCGGCAGGCTTCTCAACTGTTTTATTAACAACTGGTGGCGGCGTTGGTTTATCCGCTGGTTTATTTGCCTGATTTGACTTTACAGGTGCTGGTTTATTAGACTGCGGATTAACAGGTTTGTTGGTTGGTCTTGGCTTACCTTTTCCTTGCGAATTTGGTTTTGCTGTTGACTTATTGCCTTGCTGGTTTCCTGACTGATTCTCTGACTGGTTGCCAGATTTATTAGTCGGTTTATTACCTCGCCGTTGCTTATTATTTGAGTTATCCGTTGTTGGCTTATCGCCTTCATTGTTTGCAGGTTTTCGCCCACGACCTCGACGGTTGTTTGGTTTTTTATCGTCAGTTTTTGGGCCGTTCTTACGATTATCGTTTCTGCGATTATTTGGCTTTTTGCCATCCGATTTTTTATCGTGAGAACGTTTATTGTCAGGGCGTTTGCTATCGGAGCGTTTCTTATCAGGTCGATTAGAACGATTTCCTCGACCTCCTTTGCTACCACCTCTGCCGCGTCCACGACCTCTACGGCGACGTTCTTCTGGGGGTAATTCAATTACGTCATTGACACTTTCAAAATCCAATTCAACTGGTGCTGCTTCTGGCACAATTTGCATACTCATCAAATCGAGAGGAAATTCACCTTTGGCGTTCATTGCCTTAATTTTCTTGACCTGCTCAACTTCTAATGGATAAAATTTACCCAAACGGCCATCTTTATGATAGGCAAAATACATGATGCCTTTGAAAATATCAGTTTTCACTAAATTAGCAATTCCTGCTTGCGTTTTTAGCTTATCTGTATTTTTTGGAAATGCTTTTAACGCATCCATGTAGGTGTCTAATTCAAAATTTAGACAGCATTTCAAACGCCCACACTGACCCGAAAGCTTGGCTTGGTTGATGGCCAGATTTTGATACCGTGCCGCCGCCGTTGAAACGGATTTGAAATCACTCAACCAAGTCGAGCAACACAACTCTCGTCCGCATGAACCAATGCCACCAATTTTCGCTGATTCCTGTCGTGCGCCAATTTGTCGCATTTCAATTTTAACCCGAAAATCTTTAGCAAAATGCCGAATCAATTCCCGAAAATCTACTCGTCCTTCTGCTGTATAATAAAAGGTAGCCTTTCGATTGTCGCCTTGGAATTCCACGTCCCCAACTTTCATATCCATATCCAAAGACCGAGCAATTGCTCGCGCCCGAATCATCGTCGGAATTTCCTGCGACCGTGCATAATCCAATTTTTCTAAATCTCGCTGATTCGCATGGCGCAATACTTTATGAACGACGTGGTCTTGTTTCGCTCGCTTCTTTTTCATTTGCAAACGAACTAAATCGCCCGACAAAGAAATCCGTCCTACATCATAGCCAGTTGACCCTTCGACGACGACCATATCGCCCGTCACCGCACTCAAATGCTGCTGATTGATATAAAAATCTTTCCGCGAGCCATTTTTAAAACTCACTTCTACTAAATCAAAGGGATTGACATCCACAACTTCTTGTGTCGCCAACCAATCGAAGGTATTTAAGCGGTTGCAGCCACTCGTGCCACAGCTTCCATTGCTGCGACAACCTTGCGGCGTACCATCTTTACTTTTTACAGAACATCCTGCACATCCCATTTTATTAATGTTTAAGGATTAATGGTTAACGGTTAATGTCATTAAACATTAATCCTTAACCATTAACCATTCACCTCTTTCGTTTCAAAATCTGGTTCAACTGAATCGACGTGTCTAAAAATAAGACCTTTGGATTCGCATTTCGCTCAACGAAGTAGGCACAATCGGTAAATAATTTTACTATTTTTTCAATTTGGTCAAACTCAATAACTTTAGTCAATTTTTGAGCCGTAATTAATTCTTCGCCTTGCAAACGCGGGGACATCGTGCCGCCCGTCATTTTCAAAGCCATATATTCTCGCATAAAATGAAGCCCATATTTCAAAAATTGTTTTTGATTTTCGCGCCCCAATTTTGCAAAGGTTTCTACCCATTTAAATAATTCTACGCCGTTGCCAACGAAGCACTTTCGCAACCAATTTAAAAATAAACTGGCGTTATCGTTGTCCATGCTTTCCACCATTTTCAGGGCTTCGTTCAAATTTCCATCGGACAAAGGTGCAATTGCGTTTGCTTTTGTTTCCTCAATGCTTCCGTTTTGCAGTAAGCCTTCTACGATTTCTGTATCCTGCAATTGATTAATTTTTACCAATTGGCAACGAGACAAAATGGTATTTAAAATCAACTCCTGCTTTTCTGCAACGAGAATAAAATGGGTATCTTCTGGTGGTTCTTCGATTAGTTTCAACAGTCGATTTCCTTCATTCCCTAAATATTCGGGCAACCACATTATCAAAAATTTCTTGCTGCTTTCAAACGTTTTTAAACTCAGCTTCTTGACAATATTGGTACACTCATCTTTTGTAATATTCCCCTGTTTATTCTCCGCCCCAATCGATTGTAACCATTGATTGATGTCCAAATACGAATTCTCTTCCATCGCCTTCCGCCATTCTGGTAAAAACATATCGCTCGTCACTTTACTACCTACTGTTGGAAAAGAAAAATGTACATCTGGATGAATAAATTTACTCGCTTTGGAACAAGAGGGACATTTTCCACAAGCATCATTCTCCACTTTATTTTGACATAAAATATACTGCGAAAAAGCCATCGCCAATGCTAATTTGCCGCAACCTTCTGGTCCAATAAACAATAGCGCATGAGGAATCCGGTCGCCTTCCGTCATGAAACGAAGCGAGTCTTTAACTTTGGATTGCCCTATGACTTTTTTAAATGACAAATGTTGACGGTTGACGGTTGACGGTTGACGGTTGACGGCGCACGGTTGACGGGCTGTCAAGCAGTGAAATTATTGCTATTTTTGAAAGGAAACATCAATAAAAGAAAGGACTTGATAGGACAGTGGACTTTAGTCCACAGTGTAGATTTTTAGCTGAACACTTTTGTGGACTAAAGTCCACTGTCCTGTAAAAACTACTTACTAACATATTTAACAATAACATCATCAATCGGACTAACGCCAGAAGGGAAAAAGCTCACAAGTTGCCCGTTTTCATTCAATAAATATTTAGAAAAATTCCATTTTACTTCGCTGTTCAGCACTTTGTTTTGAGATTTTTGTGCCAACCATTGGTAAATCGGTTCTGTATGAATATCTATTTTAGTGGTTAATGGAAAAGTTACGCCATAATTCTTTTGGCAAAACGAATGAATTTGGTCATTTGACCCTGGTTCTTGTCCTCCAAAGTTGTTCGCTGGACAGCCAACAACCACTATTTTATCTTGAAAACGTTCGTATAATTCCTGCATTTGCTGATACTGCGGCGTATAACCACACTCAGATGCGACATTAATAATCATCACCTTTTTGCCTTTAAAATCAGCAAAATCTATCTCTTTTCCGTCTATTCCCGCTATTTTGAATTGATGTATTGATTCCAATTTATTGATATTGAATGATTTGAATTTTAAATCATTGCTGTTTTTTCAAAAATAATTGGACAAAAGTAAGAGAAATTTTTGAAATATGTAATTAAAGGGGATTCATTATTAATTGAATTGTTAGAACAGTGAGAATAAATTAGCATTTTTTTATAGTAAAAAAGCTATTGCCAACGGAATCGACTCAAATTGACGATATTCCGCTGGTAATAAATTTTATTAGTAGCGGAATCTCTTTGAAATTTCTATTGAATTAAAAGGTTTGCAAACTTATTTTTTAATTTCGTGTTCTAAAAATCGAATTTTACTCAATCCCAATTACTTAAGAATAATTCACAATTAATCACTTACCATGCGAATTTCCGTTTTCCGAAAAGCTCACTTCAATGCTGCCCACCGATTGTTTAATCCAAAATGGTCGGATGAAAAAAATACTGCCATTTTTGGTAAGTGTAGTAATCCGCATTATCATGGACATAATTATGAAATGGAAGTGAAATTGACGGGGGAAGTTGACCCAGAAACGGGATTTTTGTACGATTTAGGTAAGTTGAAAGATTTGATAAAAGTGGAAATTGAGAACCGTTTTGACCATAAAAACCTGAACATTGAAGTACCTGAATTTAAGGAATTGAATCCAACAGCCGAGCATATTTGTTTCGTGATTTATAATATTTTACGGGAACATTTGCCAGAGGAATTGGATTTGAAAGTGCGATTGTGGGAAACGGTACGAAATTATGTGGAATATCCAGCATAGATTTAAAAATTCATGCGGTTGTCAATAATAAAAATAATTTCCACCTTATCTAAATCTTCATCAATGCGATAAAATGCGGAAGGTTGAGTGGTAATGACGCATTTTCTAAGACCTTTCATTTTTTGAGATTCAGGAAAACCATAAGGCATAGTTTCCCTTGTCAACATGGATTTGTCCAATTTTTCTAAAAATTTATCACGAATTTTATCAGACCACCTTTCTTCTAAGTGATTAATTAAATCATGCAATTGGTCGTAAGCTGTTTGAGAAATAACTACTTTCATGCTGATTTTTTAGAAAGACTTTTCTTGATATCAGTATAAGATATTGTTCTACCATTATTTAGGTCGTCAATGCCTTTAGCCATCAATTTTTTTTCTTTTTCACTTAACTCGTCATAAAAGTCCTTTTCCGAATGCAGTAAGTTTTCAATTTGGTACAAAATTGCTTCATTTTCTAAATCTGCCAAAGATTTCATGGCATTTAATTTTCTTGCTTCAATAGTCATTTGTAGTACGATTTTACAAAAGTAAGCAAAAATTTACTTTTGGGTTGTTTTTTATAACGAAAATGCAAGAATTGTAAATGGAAACTTCATTTAAAAGAGGACTTCTTATTTTGGTGGAATATTTTTCTTGAAAACTTAACTTTTATTGCTCCAATTACGTTAATTTAGTATTGAATAATTGTAATTAAAAATCCAAATACATGAAAAAAACAGTAGTCCTCGGTGCATCCCCCAATCCTTCTCGATATTCTAATATTGCGACGAATCGCTTGAAAAGATATGGTCACGAAACGGTGCCTGTTGGTATTCGAAAAGGAGAAATTTGCGGCTTAGACATTCAACTCGGACAGCCAGAAATTGAAGGCGTGGACACGATTACTTTATACATGAATCCGACGCGACAGCAACCACATTATGATTATATTTTTAGTTTGCAACCGAAGCGGATTATTTTTAATCCAGGCACAGAAAATCCAAAATTGATAGAATTGGCGCAAGCAAAAGGAATTGAAACCACGATAGCTTGCACCTTGGTGATGTTGTCAGTTGGGAGTTATTGAATTAGTTTTTCCAATTGAATGCCTCTTGACCCTTTGATTAAGAAATGGGTGTTTTGAAAATTTTGCTGTTCAAACCAACTCTTTAAGTCTGCTATTTTTTCAAATTGTAAAACGTCGCTTTCTACGGTCAATTTACCAAATTCTTTTCCCACCAAAATTATTTGCTCAAAATCTAAGGACATCCCTATTTCATAAATTGATTGATGTTCTTTTTTACTGTAATCACCCATTTCCAGCATATCACCTATAATGACTATTTTTTTAGTTGCATCTAAATTATCAAAACTTTTCAGCGCATTTTCCAGACTCGTCGGATTGGCATTATACGCATCTAATATATAAGTGTTGCTGTCTTTTTGCACCACTTGTGAGCGATTATTAGCGGGAACATAGTTTTCAATTGACGCTTTAATTTTGGCAGACGGCACTTTAAAATAACGTCCAACCGCCAATGCTGTCATGATATTATTAAAATTGTAATGACCGATAATCTGGCTTTGCACCTCCATCTTTGTATTCGGTGACTCATTGAACGCAACTTTGATAAAAGGGTTCGCGTCGATTAATTCCGTTTCATAAATAGGTTTAGCTATATCAATTTCAGCACTTTGTTGATAAAAGATTTTTGAAAAGTTATTGACTGCCAAATCTTTCAAAAACGGTTCATCCAAATTAATGAAGACGATGCCTTTTTTCTTTTCTAAAAATTTATACAACTCTGATTTTGCTGTTTTTACGCCTTCTAAACTACCGAATCCCTCTAAATGCGCCTTGCCAATATTGGTGATTAATCCATGTGTTGGGTCGGTAATTTTACTCAAAAATTCAATCTCTCCCACATGATTTGCACCCATTTCAATAATGGCAACCTCCGTCTCTTCTGACATAGCCAAAAGCGTCAACGGCACACCTATGTGATTGTTGAAATTCCCCTTGGTACAATGTGTTGGATAATGGCTGGATAAAATAGCGTTGATGAGTTCTTTAGTGGTCGTTTTTCCATTGCTGCCCGTAATGCCAATAACTGGAATATAAAATTTTTGACGATGATAAGCTGCTAATTCTTGTAGCGTCTCCAAAACATTTTCGACCAAAATATAGCGGTCAGAAGTGGCATATTCTGCTTCATCAATCACTGCATAAGCTGCCCCTTGTTCTAATGCCTTTGCTGCAAATTGATTGCCATTAAAGCGTTCTCCTTTCAAAGCAAAAAACAAACAGCCCGACTCAATCGCGCGACTGTCAGTGATAATGTTTCGATGTTGAAGAAATATATCGTATAACTTTTCCATGAGGTGTTTATTTTCGGGGCGAAAAGTAGGCAAAGTGTGGCATTTTTTAATGAAAAGTTCAAAAAATCTTGCAAATACTTGACGACCCGAAATTTGAATAGTCGCGGCGGCAACGTACATTTGTCCCAATGAATCTATTTAACGAAACAATTTTCCTTATCCGAAAAGAAATGCGGCTCGAATGGCGACAAAAATATGCCATTAGTGGTATTTTATTGTACGTGCTTTCGACGGTTTTTATCATTTACATTTCGATGATTAATGTGCAGCCACAAGTGTGGAACGTGCTGTTTTGGATAATTATTTTGTTTGCGTCGGTGAATGCGGTGCTGAAAAGTTTTGTGCAAGAAAGTGGCAATCGACAACTTTATTATTACCAATTGACCTCTCCGACCGCGATTATTTTATCTAAAATGATTTATAATGCGTTGTTGTTGGGATTGCTGAGTTTGCTGACTTTTGCGGCATTTGGATTTGTTGCTGGTAATCCGGTGAAAGATTATTGGCAATTTTCATTAGCCTTATTTATGGGCAGTTGGGGTTTTTCGATTGTCTTTACTTTTGTGTCGGCGATTGCTACGAAAACGGATAATAGTGGGACGTTGATGGCTATTTTGAGCTTTCCGCTGGTGATTCCTATTTTAATGACTTTGGTAAAAATTTCTGCGAATGCGCTGCGTTTGATAAATGATACGAGCATCAATCAGGATTTTATGATTTTGGTGGCGATTGATATGATTTTGGTGGGGTTGGCGTTGGTGTTGTTTCCATTTTTGTGGCGGGATTGAAGTAATTCAGGTTTTTAACCTGATAAGTTGCTTTTGGCTTTACCTAATGAATTTCCGTCGGCTTGAAGCGGGAATATTTTTTCGGATTGGAAATCCGAATGACGTGCTTCTCGGATTGAAAATCCGAGTTACTTAAATTTTTTTTATGAAAAATAACTGGTGGAAAATCCTTTCGGTCATCCTGATTATCTATTCCGTCACGGTCGGAATGCTAACGCCGTTGAAGCCAGGTATCACGCAAGTCGTTACCGAAAATGGTAGCAGTAGCGTGAAAACAGGCGAAGAAGTGATGCTTTCGGTCAAAGGGTACAATTCCTTTTATCAAGAGTCAGGCGATGTGCAGGCTTGGTTGAAATTGGATAGTGTTCACTTGATGGCAGCGTCCAATATTTCGGTGATAAATGACCAAGAATTGTCTTTGAAATTCACGATGCCTTCGCATTTACCAGTTGAAGGAAAAGTACATCAAATGACTTTGATTTTAGATAATTCCATTGATGGAACGAGTGTTTTGCCGAGTGCAGTTTTGGTTACACAAAATGAAATTGATGTACAAAAAGGTCAAGCTGTTTGGCAAAATGCAACAATAGACAAGCTCCACGAATCTGAAAAAATGTCTTACCCGTTTCGAAATATTCTAAGTGAAACTATCCGAAATTTATTCTACCACGTTCCATTGTGGTTTGGGATGTTCATCATTTTTACGGCGGCGATGATTCAGAGTATTTTGTATTTGGTGAAGAAAGATTTAGACCATGACCGCAAAGCACGGGCGTTGACGAGTGTGGGGATTTTGTACGGAATTTTGGGTTTGGTGACGGGTGCAATTTGGGCAAAACATACTTGGGGGGCTTACTGGAATTTTGACATCAAGCAAAACATGTCCGCCATTTTAATGCTCATTTATGCGGCGTATTTTGTGCTGAGAAATTCTTTAGAAGACGAAGAAAAACAGGCGCGAGTGGGCGGTGTTTATAATATTTTTGCCTTTGCGACCATTATTCCATTGTTGTTTGTGATTCCTCGATTGGTGGATAGTTTGCACCCTGGAAATGGCGGAAATCCAGGCTTTGGAGGCGAAGATTTGGACAATACAATGCGCTTGGTTTTTTACCCAGCGATTATTGGGTGGACGTTGTTTGGGATTTGGATGGCGCAGGTGAAATTGCGGATGTCGCGGTTGGAGGATAAGTTATTGGAGATTGATTAGATTTTAGTCACATGCTCAAAAAATAAATAAATGGAAATCGTAAAACAAATTACTTCTATTGTCTTATTGACGATGTTGCCCATGATAATGATGGGACAGGGGAAAATTAAATATCCTTATTATTCTTCTGTATTGCGCTTGCAGGATGGTTCACAAGTCAGCGGAGTAATTTTACAAACGACGGATTCATCAATTCAATTAATTAATCGGAGAGATTGGAAATATATTAAGGGGCGACAACGAAATTCAGCAGAGATTAAAAAGGCATTTTACGAGAGAAATATAACGGATTATCCAAGTTCAGAGATTACTTACCACAACTTAGCAATTGCTGAAATCAAAAAACGAAAAGGTCAATCTGCTTTGCGGTGGGTTGGCATGGGCGGTGGAATTATTTTAGGAGCACTGACAGGCATTGCTATTGGTAATCAAGGGCAAAATGGACGGACAGAATTGCCACTAACGATGTTCTATGCAGGTTTGCTTGGAGGGCTCGGCTACGGTGCAGGATCTTTATTTTCGATTAGATTTCCAAAAAAAATATTGGTAAAAGAATTGGAGGATAAAAAGTGGCAGGAGAGAATGGTGCAATATTCTATATTGAGATAAGTAAAAAGTCAGTTATTGGTGGCTATAAGTATATTTCAAAACCCACTTATAGCCACCAATAACTGATTATTTCTAAATCTAACTTATCGCATCAATGCCACATCTCCTCGAATAATTTCCTCCCGTCCATCAACAAAAACGATTTTCGCAAAGAAAATATACACGCCAGCATCCAGCAATTTCCCTTTGTGCGTACCGTCCCAGCCGTCATTTTGGTCGTTGGGTATGAAGTTATTGGCTTCAAAAACTTGCGCACCCCAACGGTCAAAAACCATGAAAGATTCCACTATTTCTACGCTATTATCCCCAAAAATATAAAAGAAATCGTTGCTACCGTCATTGTTTGGAGAAAAAACATTCGGCGCAAAAACAGCGGACGGTTTTTGTACATTTATGATAATTTCATCCGTAGCGACACAACCATTTTCGTCTTCGATGCGAGCAGAAATAGTCGTACCATTCAATGGAAGGAAATTCAAATCATAGCCAAATTCTGGAGACTCATTGCCAACGGTAAATTCAATCTCTGTATCTAAATTGGTAATTGGTTCGATAGATAGTTCTTCGCCCAATTTTATAAAGCGGTCTTCGCCCAAATCAAGTACAGGTGCTGGAGGTTCGGGCAAGAAATAATTGATGAGATATTCGCAACCATTAACGTCTTTTACCATGAGGTCATACGAGCCAGTTGGCAAAAAGGAAAATTCGTCGGAAGGCGTGAAAACGGTTCCATTTAGGGAATAAGTGTAGGGCGCGACTCCACCAATAACCGTGTCGATATGGATAAAACCATTGTTTTCACCAAAGCAAATTGGTTCAGTTGGCGTAAAATCAAAGCCTTCTACTTCCGCTGCTTTTGGCACATTGAAAGTTGTGATTGCGGAACAACCCGTCTGCGCATCTTCGACTAACAAATCATAATTGCCAGGCTGCGTTGTTCTAAAAATGGCATCTTCGCCCAATGAACCACTTGTATTTGACCATTCATAAATATAATTTCCTGTACCGCCATTGACAATCGTAGGAACAGCAGATTCTGGAAAATCGCAAGTAATTTCTGGAATTTCTGGCAATACAATCGACAACTCACCATAGAATGTAACCTCCATGCAATTAGATGTGGAGAAACAAGGATAATCCGTCATTGGATTGCCTGTTCCATCATCATTACCCGCAATTGCGCACACCAAATAGGGATTTCCAAAGGTCATTCCTGGTTGAAAGAAGAATTGTCCAGTCGCATTTTGACTAATAATATTGTCCTCTGTATCTTTTAAAATGAAGACTAAAACATCATCATTGTCTAAAATTTCGTCGTTGTTTGGAATGATTTCGATAGGCGTTTCACCACAAACGGTACGATTCACTACATCAATTGACCCCGCATCCGTTTCGCACGGACATTCGTAAAAAACTTCTTCTATAATCGGTGCAAGGCATTCATTGGCACTCGAAATTTCAAAAGAAAAACTGGTATTGGTAGGAATTGGTTCGGAAGTGAAAGTACTGCCCGAAATTTCTACACCATTAATAGAATAGGGTAGAGTACCGTTCAGTAATTCAAAAGTGACAGTGTACGTCTCTGCCAGCGCATCACAATTCTCTGTCATCATTCCAACGGCTAACTCAGGCGTAGTTGAATTAAAAATAACGGTGTTTTGATTCATTGCCAAACTGAAACATTCATCGTTGACATCCAAATTACCATTTAACTCGTCGCCCACACCATAGTCAATAAAGTACGTTTGTCCGGTCGTCATTCCTGCCTGAAAAGTGAAAACGCCTGTATCGTTTTGTTGTAAAATATTGCCAAATGGCGTATTTGTTCCGTCGTGTAAAACAAATAACGCGATGTCGTCGTCATCCAAAAACATATTGCCAGAATGCGTTACGGTGAAGGATTCATTTTCACAAACCATAAAATCATTGGCATCCAAATCTCCTCCAAAAGAAGGGCAGCAATCTTCATCTACACCCGTCGGAATGCCGAGACTCCACAAACAATCGTCGCCATTAATTCCGTCAATCATTATATAATAGGTCTCGCCGATAGTCAAACCTGTTGCCTCCACAGTCGCTGACATCCCGTAAGGAACGGCCGTACAGTTGGAGTGTGCCACAAAATTATTGCAATCATCCGTACTCAAAATTGCTACTTCGATGCCTTGATATTGCTTACAGGCAGTTGCGGTAAATTCAAAAGAGACGGACGTTTCATCCACTATAAATTGAAACCACTGATTGTTTTCAATAGGACAATCAAATACGCTGGCTAAATTTCCGACAACATCGGGTGTCAAATAATCATTGTGTGAGCAAAATTCATTTTCAAAAATTTCACAAAACAGCGGTGCATCTACACAAGTATCATCGGGCATATCGGGCGTGTTGCAATTTTCACAATCCTCTACTAAAACAACCATGCAGAACTCTGTTTGCAATTCGCAATTATTCACTTGAATGCACAATTCGCCACTTTCTTCTCCATAAATGACGGTGAAAGAAGTGTGTGTTATATCAATTATTTGTGTATTTGAACCCGTAAAAGTCGCGGTGCAAGTACCTCCATTCAAAATTGGTGGAAAATCATAAGTCACCGTATCACCAAAATAAACATGGTCTGGTCCATAAATGGTATCTTCCAAAATCATCGGCGGTGGCGTTGGTTGCGGTTCTACTTTTATGGTGTATTCGCAAATATCGCCGCTTTTGCCATCCAATAAAATAGTGTAGCGTGAATCCACATTGCATTCAATGATATTATTTCCATTGCCCGTCAAAAATTCGGTTGTACCGTCAGCTACCATAATGCAATCTGAAATGCTGGTAAATGGGTCACAACTGTCAAATAATTGTACTTCGATGCCATCTCCTAAAGTACAGTTTTCAGCGGTCACTTCAATCGTTGCATTACACCAACAAGCATCAAAGGCAATCCACTGCTCGTTTTCAAAACTGCCACAAAAATCGGCAGGCATATCGGTAACATTATCGGCAACCAATGTTCCTGTTACACCATCTAACCAGCAAGAACAATCTAAAACGGGAGCGTCTGCGCAAGTCAAACCCGTATTTTGTGGAGGACTACAACAGAACGCAAGCCCTGAACCTGTTGCTTCTCCTGTAATTTCGGTAGGGTCATTGGAATAATTGGTTATCAATAAAAGATAAATATCTCCAGGGTTGGAAGATGGAATATTGACGGTTTCAAAAGCAGAAGTTGAATAGCTGCAATCTATTGGTGAGTCCAACATGCCACATTCGTCGTAGGCTGCGGGCAAATTGGTAAATGGACCCCAAAGTGCAAAATCAATGTCTTCGTTTTGACTATTGAATAAATTAATATTTATGAAGCCTTGTTGTCCGACCTGAATATAGTACCAAGCTGGATTTGGTTGAGAACTCAAACAACCGTAATTATTACCAAACTCAGCATCAGGGGCATCAACGGAGGCGGAAAAACTGATATTATCACCAGCAGTAGAGGGACAAAATTCTTGTGCTTCAGAACAAAGAAAACCCTGACTAAAAGTGACAGTGACTGCAAAAAGAAGGATAATAAATGTATTAAATAACCGACAGAAGATAGCTTTTGGAAAATAAGAATTGTGTTTAAAAGGATACATAGAAATTAGGTTTAGAATGTAGGAAATGAAACCCTACCAGCAATTTAAAAATGCCAAGTGGTTGAATACCAGGCAATACAACTTTGCTCTTTTGTTGGACAAAAGATAAATTGGATGCGTCAAAAATGATAGGTTATTTAGCTCTTACGTTTTTTAGCGGATTAAAAAAAGCAAGAGAGGAGAGAAAACAAAGTATCTCCGATTGTTTAATAATCGTTTTTATAAAATAATCGAAGATACCCTTTACTAAAGTCTGTTAAGTTGGAAAATATTTCTATTGCAAAGTTCGATAAATTAAATAATGCTTACAACTACAAAATTTAACCATTCTCGGATTTTTTGCTTAGAATATTCCAGAAAAGGGTAATCAGATTATTTTTAAACAACTGATTATTAATATTTTATAAAGGTATGTAATTAGTGTGCTATCGGATTTAAAATTTGTTGTTTGGACAGTTTGCGACACTTTTTGGCTCGAAATTCAGTAGTTTTCTTAAAAAGTGTCGCCTTTTTATCAGAATGCCTACTGAATTTCAAGTCAAGAGTTCGCCTAAAACCAACCAGCCCCGTGTTTTGGTGGCCACGGAATCGCTGCCAAAATTACAACTAATGAAATTAAAAATAGCCAAAAAGAGGTCTTAAATTTTTTCAAATCTGTTTTTCCTCGTTTGCTGCGCCCATATCCGATAGTAATTAAGATGATGGCCAATAGCATCATGGAGATATGTTCGACCGCAAAAAAACGCAAAGTGGCATTTTTCATCACTTCTCCGTCTATCTGATAACGGTTGCCCATAAAATACAAAGCCAATCCTAACAGTAACATTACATGCGCGGAAATCATGGTAAATAAATTCGCTTTTCGGTCACTATCTGTAAAGGCGCGACCTGACCGCCAACCCGTAAAAGCGTTGTAAATGGCATATAATAAAAGAGCCAAAAGAACCCAACGAAGCCCCGAGTGGGCGTGTTTCAACATATCCATAATGGTGATTTTTATGCTAAGTTGTTCAACTTAGTTTGTTTGAAATTAGTGAATTATCTGTTTTTTAGAACTATAACAAAGTCTTTAAATATACTACCATTTGTGCATCAACCCCCAATCCCTAAAGGGGAGTACAATAGTTTTTCAGTTGAATAATTTTCAAGAAAGAAAAAAAAGCATCTTTTATCTTCTATTTTTTTCAATTTCTTGGATTTTCTCCCCTTTAGGGCAATGCCGTTGAATTAGGATGAATATTGTTATAAAAAATGGTTCAAATTCAAAAAACTGATTTTTAAATTTTTGAAAATGCGGCGCAAAAAGTCAGGAACATTCGATAAGTTAGCGTCGTGCGCCTTTTGGATTCTCAAGGTGAAGAAGAAATTTTTTCATTGAAAAAATTTCTTCTTCACCTTGAGAATCCCTTTGCGGCGGCTTGGATTTTAGATAATGCGGTCAAAGTCTTCACTGCGAAATGCTCAAAACCTTTAACATCAATCAACAAAAAAAGGGAAGCCAATTGCTTGACTTCCCTTTCTTTTTTCAGAAATGACGCTGGTAATTACCAAGCCATATCATCTTCTGTTTCGATGTCATCGTCGTCATTTCCACCACCTGCAGTTTCTTTAGTTGTTTTTGCTGGTGCTGAATAATCGTCATTGTTGTTTTCGTTGTCATTGTTGTTGCTACGTGGTCCGCGCTCTTCCCACTCTCCACTTGCTACCATTTCCGCTTTTTTCGCTTCCCATTCTTCATGACGACGAGTGTATTCTTCGTAGTCATAATCGGGCATCAATTCCGTTCGAATGTGGTCTAAAGTCTCTTTCAAAGAGTCTTCAAAACGGTTGAAATCTTCTTTGTATAAGAAAATTTTGTGCCGCTCATACCCATTGCCCTGAAATTTTTTGGTGCTTTCCGTCAATGTCAAATAAAAATCATCACCTTTCGTTTTTCGTACATCAAAAAAGTAAGTTCTTCTCTTTCCTGCTCTTACTTTTTTAGAGTATACGCTCTCAAATCTTCTTGAATTCTCCACAATACAAATTTTAAATTTACAAATTAATGATTCCAAGTCATTGTTTTGGATTCATTTTCAACTCATTACACCTATAAATATCGAATATTTACTTTTGAAAATATAACTGAGCCAAATTGAAACATCCACAATTTCTGGACAAATGTAGTTAATAGTTAAAACTAACAAAAAAAAAGACGATTAATTTTTATTTTTTTGCACCATTCAGCAAATTTTAAATGGTTTTTTCACCCTCTTCCATCCGCTGCATTTCGTATAATTCGTAGTAATATCCTTCGTTTTTCAACAACTCCTCATGCGTTCCTTGTTCCACAATTTGACCATCTTCCAAAACGATAATTTTATCGAACTCCAACAAAGAATAAATACGGTGCGTAATGATAATTGCTGTTTTATCTGAAAGGGCTTCATCCAAATATCCCAAAATTTGCGCCTCTGTATTGGTATCGACTGCTGACAAACAATCATCCAAAATCACAATATCTGGATTTTTGATAAATGCCCGTGCGATGGAAACTCGCTGTTTTTGACCACCTGAAAGCGTTACCCCTCGCTCCCCAGTTGTAGTTTTGAACCCCTCTTTCAACTCCATGATGTCGTCATGAACGGCGGCATATTTGGTATATTCTTCAATTTGTGGTTGAGTTGCATCAGGTTGACCAAACGCCACATTATTAGAAATAGAATCGGAAAAAAGGAAAACATCCTGCGGGACATATCCTACTCGCTGACGAAGATTTGATAAATCTAATTGCTCTATATTTTGACCATCAATCAAAATTTCACCATCTGTCACATCGTACATTCTCACCAATAAATCGGCAATCGTCGTTTTTCCAGACCCCGTTTTACCGATAATTGCCATTTTCTCTCCGCTCTTCAAATGAAAACTAACATCTTTCATCCCCACAATTCCAGTGTCAGGATAGACAAAACTGACATTTTTAAATTGTATATCTCCTTCAATTTCAATTTCTTCCTGATGATTATTGACAATTTCTGGTTTTGTATTCCTGCCCCCGAACGTCCGCGAGCGGAGTGCGTCATGCGGGAACACATGGACCCGGCTGTACTGGCAGCGGCTGGAGGGGATGT
>ENA-ORXM01002100-ORXM01002100.1-marine-metagenome-genome-assembly--contig:-NODE-2100-length-24780-cov-3.585273_pt1 | contig 24780 bp, 19 predicted proteins | sample MGYA00237867_ERZ511480 | MGnify/ENA primary metagenome ERZ511480 (study PRJEB26309, sample SAMN06266103) | marine metagenome | isolation source: Algal blade | place: United Kingdom:Sidmouth, United... | reverse complement strand
GACGGACCGCGCTGCCGAGCAGCCGGGCATAGGCGGCGAGCTGCGCCTCACGCTCGCGCAGCCGCGTTTCCTCGTCGAGCGGCGGCACCTCGGCGGACGCGGGTACCGGTACGTCCGGACGCGGTGAACGCTCGCTCGTGGCGGGCGGGAAATCGGTCCGGACGGGCGGCGGGTCGGCCACGACGCGCCGCCCGTCGGCGGGCTCGGGAGGTCTCTCGTCCATGGCTCGATGATGCCCGATTCGTCGGCGACCGAACGCCCGCTTGGAGATTCGACAGCGGACGGCCGATGCTAGGATCGACCGCTACCCGAACCGCACGGACCGTCCCATGCCCGATGACCGTCCCGTCTCCGGCCGTTGCCTCTGCGGCCGCGTCACCCTCGCCGCCGAGCGTCTGAACCGCGATGTCGTCTACTGCCACTGCTCGCAATGCCGCCGGCAGACGGGACACTTCTACGCCGCCGCCGACGTACTCGACGAGCATCTCGACGTGACCGACGACGATGCGCTCACTTGGTACGCCGCCTCCGACGGGGCAAGACGCGGCTTCTGCCGCCACTGCGGCTCGGCGCTGTTCTGGAAGGCGAACGACAGCGTGCGGACGTCGATCCTCGCGGGCTGCCTCGATGCACCGACGGGACTCACTGCGACGGCGCACATCTTCGTCGCCGACAAGGGCGACTACTATGCCCTCGAGGACGGGCTGCCCCAGCATCGGGTGAGTGACTGAGCACGGGCGAGACGGCGGGCCGACCGTCGAGGCCCGAGCGCGATCTCTCGCCGGTCGGCCCCCGCACGCTCCCCGCCACGTTCAGGAGGCGACCAGCCGAGCGAGCTCCGCGACGTGGGCGTCGACGATGCCGAGCTCCTCGAGGTGGGCGGCGAGCGAGAGCACGTAATCGGCGTTCGTACCGCTGGGCCCCTCACTGGTACGGAGCTGGTGGACGATCTCCTCCGTCGGGGCGGGTCCGAGCCACGAGACGTTGTCCCGTGCCGCGATCCACGTGATCCCGCTCACGGTCCGACCGTCCTCCAGATGCAGCGTCGGACGAGCCCGCTCATAGCCGTCCCGCTCGCGCAGATCGAGCGCGGCGAGCGTCGCGCCCGCCGCCTGACTCTCGACTCGAAAGGCCATCCCTTCGCAATCGCTGCCCGGTGCCGGCACCAGCGTCACGACCCGGCCTGGCGCGCCAGGCACGCCGCGGTGATCGTGCGAACCTTGCCAGAAGCGCCGAGCATGATCGGCCACCCGTGCTCGGCGGCGCTCGGCGTACGCGAAGCCGGGACGCCAGATCAACGAGCCGTAGCCGAACAGCCAGAGCGGCTCGGGTGGCTCGGGTGAGTCGATCGGCTCCATCCCTCCAATGGTGCAGGATCCTGGCGCGCGGCTCCGGACGACGCGTGCCGCTCGAGAGCCCAGCCCCCGCGGACCTTCGAGCGACCGGGTTCGGACGCTAGCGCAACCAGAGCTCGAGAGAACCAGAAGGGGGCGTCGGACGGTAATCGGTCAGATCGCGAACCTGCACGCTGCCGAACACGAGCTCGAGGGCACCGGCGAGCCCGGCCGCCATCGCCACATCCTCGGCGTGGAAGAAACGAATCTGATCGGTCGGGGTCGAGGCATTGACACCGCGCACCTCGACGGACTGCGCACCGAGCCGCTCGAGCATGCCCTCGACGATCTCGAGGATCCGCCCGCTACCGTTTTCGGCATGAACGACGATGCGGGCGTCGAGACGCCAGTTCGCCTCTTTCGGCACCTTCCCGACGCCGCGACGCGGCTCGACCCAACGTGGACGCAGCAGCCCGGCCTCGGTCCCGGCGGCCGCCTCCGACTCGGCGGCTGGCTCGACGTCGGGGACGGACTCGGTTTCGGCAGTCGCCTCCGACTCGACGGCGGCCCCGGTCTCGGGGGCAGGCCCGGTTTCAGCCGCCGTCTCCGTCTCGATGCCCGGCTCGGCCTCGGTGGCGGGCTCGGCATCGGCAGCCGGCCCCGACTCGCCGTCGGCCCCGGTGTCGATGGCGGCATCGGTTTCAGCCGCCGCCTCCGTCTCGATGCCCGGCTCGGCCTCGGTGGCGGGCTCGGCATCGGCAGCCGGCCCCGACTCGCCCTCGGTCCCGGTGTCGATGGCGGCATCGGTTTCAGCCGCCGCCTCCGTCTCGATGCCCGGCTCGGCCTCGGTGACGGGCTCGGCATCGGCAGCCGGCCCCGACTCGCCGTCGGCCCCGGTGTCGATGGCGGCGTCGGTTTCAGCCGCCGCCTCCGTCTCGACGTCGGTTTCGGCGGCCGATTCGGCCTCGACGGCTGGCTCGGCTTCGGGGGCGAGCCCGGTCTCGACGCTCGGAGCCGTTTCGGCATCCGGCACCGTCGCGGCGGCGCCCGTAACGGACGGGGCGGACTCCGACGCAGAAGGCCCCTGGGCATCGGAGGCCGCTTCGAGATCGGGAGTGGCGCCGTCGTCGGCGAACGATAGTGGTGGCGCGGTGAAGCCGAGGGTCAGCAATAGAACCGCGATCAGCGGTGCCGACCTGTCGAGACGCCGGGGTATCGACTCGTGCAACTTACACCTCCCTGCGTGGGCAGTCCGATCTTCTCTCGATCGGATGCGTGCGAGCCGAAACCCGCTCCGTTAAAACCATAGCGGCGGCGAGGACGATTCGCCGTGAATCCGATCACGACTAGCGTATCGTGATCGGGGATGGGGGGGAACGCCACGCTGCGACTCCAACGCCGGAGTCGATCGTCGCCGAGGGCCGAGCGGACTACCGAACACTCGGGTTCCGGGCGCGAGCGCTCGCTCAGGCCCCGCCACTGGGGCATCATGGCGCCCGAACCGTCGACGCGGAGGCGAACGATGCCCGGCCCCCTGCACGGCTACCGCGTCGTGGACCTCACCGCGATGGTGTCCGGCCCCCAAGCGACGATGCTGCTCGCCGATCAGGGCGCGGACGTGACCAAGGTGGAGAACCCGCGCGGTGGAGACCACACCCGCGGTCACCCGAACCGTCGCGGCGGCCTCTCGGCGGCGTTCCTGAACAACAATCGCTCCAAACGCTCGATCGCGATCGACTTGAAGGATGCGCGAGGGGTCGAGACGCTGCGCCGCGTCGCGGCCGGCTGCGACGTGTTCGTGCAGAACTTCCGCCCCGGCGTCGCCGAGCGCCTGGGCCTGGGAGAGGCGGCGATCCGTGACGTATCGCCCGACGTTGTCTACGTCTCCATCAGCGGTTTCGGCGAGCGCGGTCCGTACGCTGCCCGGCCCGTCTACGATCCGCTCGTGCAGGCGCTGTCCGGGCTCGCGAGCATCCAGGGTGGCGCCGACGATGCGCGCCCGCGGCTCGTGCGCACGATCGTGCCGGACAAGCTGACCGGGATGGTCGCCGCCCAGGCGATCACCGCGGCGCTTCTCGCCCGCACGCGCACCGGGGAGGGCCAGCACGTACGCGTGTCGATGCTCGACGCCGTCATCGCCTTTCTCTGGGGCTCGGACATGAGCGCGCAGACGCTCGTCGGCGACGAGCCGCCTCAGACACGAGCGGCGAGCTTCATCGACCTGATCTACGAGACCGCGGAGGGCTGGTTGAGCGTGGCCGTGCAGAGCGATCGCGAATGGGCGGCGCTCGCCGGCGCGCTCGGGCGCGCGGAGTGGCTCGACGACCCGCGTTTTCGGACGCCCGCCCTTCGCCAGGAGCACATCGACGAGCGGCTCGCGGTGACTCAGGAGGCGCTGCTCGAACGTACCGCTGCCGACTGGCTCGAACGGCTCGATGCCGCCGACGTGCCGTGCGCACCGGTGCTGACGCGCGGTGAGCTCGCCTCCCACCCGCAGGTGCGCGCCAGCGCCATCGTCATCGAGAGCGATCACCCCCGGGCGGGACGTCTTCGCCAGGCCCGGCCCGCCGCTCGCTTCTCCGTCACCTCGCCCGAGCCGAGCGGCGGTGCGCCCGTGCTCGGTGCCGACACCGATGCGATTCTCGCCGAGACGGGACACTCGCCGGAGGAGATCCGGACGTTGCGTGCCGCCGGCATCGTCGGCACATCCGATGACGGCTGTGGCAACGATGGCGGCGACGGCGACGATGGCGGCAACGGCGACGAGCGCGGAGAGGCGAGCCGATGATCGACTTCCACTACTGGCCGACGCCGAACGGCTGGAAGGTCGCGATCATGCTCGAGGAGTGCGCCCTTCCCTACCGAACGATCTTGGTGGACATCGGCCGCGGCGATCAATTCTCGCCGGATTTCCTCCGCATCAGCCCGAACAACCGCATGCCCGCGATCGTCGACCACGCGCCGCACGAGGGCGACGGCGCCGCCGCGCGAGACGATGATGTCGAGCCGCTCGGCGTGTTCGAGTCCGGCGCGATCCTCCTCTACCTCGCCGAGAAGACCGGACGCTTTCTCCCGGCCGATGCCCGCGGACGCAAGGAAGCGTGGGAGTGGTTGTTCTGGCAGGCCAGCAACCTCGGACCGATGGCCGGCCAACTCAGCCACTTCGTCAACTACGCCCCGGGCGAGCATCCCTACTCGCACGAGCGCTACGCGAACGAGTACCACCGCTGCCTCGGCGTGCTCGAGCGCCGCCTGGAGGGGCGCGACTACCTGCTCGGCGATTACTCGATCGCCGACATGGCTGTCTGGCCCTGGGTGCTGATCGCCAAACCGCTCGGACAGCCGCTCGACGAATTCCCGAACGTCACCCGCTGGCGGCAGGCGCTCAAGGAGCGTCCGGCGGTACGCGCCGGTGTCGATCTCGGCAGGGAGCGGCGCCGTTCGGCCCCCCCGGACGAGGCCGAGCGACGCGTGCTGTTCGGCCAACGCGGCACGACCTAGTCATCCGACGAACTTCCGTCTGCTCCCGAGACGCCCCCTCCACGCACAACCTCGGACCTGCCGCCAGAGCGAGAATGTTCATCTCCGGCGGCAGCCAGTTCACCACCGGATGAGCCGAGAACCCGACGCTGACGATCGTCGCGCTGGCGATCCGTGTCGCCGAGAGCCGAGACGTGCGAGCGGTGCGCCGAAACGCTTATGATGCGGTCGACGCCCCGACGCGAGCCCTTTCCGCCATGGCCAAGCCCGCCCTCCGCAGATTCGACGGCAGCACCCGAAAACGGATGCGGCGGCTCGGGGGCTTCGCTGCGGCGGTACCGGCTCTCGATTGACGAGGTTCGACGAGTTGGCCGGGGATGACGCCGCCGAGCACGGGAACCGGGCGGCGGAGGGCGAGAAGCGCGCGGACGCTCACGATCTCGCCTCACCGTTCGACGACTTCCCCGATCTCGGCGAGTTGCTGGACGCGGCGGCCGTTCGCCTTGTCGAGGGGGTGAGCAGGGGGGACTTCGTCGCCTGGTTCGTTGCCGAGGTGCACGTCGTCGCACCGCGTGTCGGAGCCGCGCTCGACGAGGCCTCGGGAGAGGATCGACGCGCGGCGTTCGCCCGCGGGCTCTGGGATCGCCTGCCGCGTCCGGACAACCGCTTTCGCCCCGATCCGGTACCCGTCCCGCAGCGCAACGATCCCTGCCCATGCGGATCGGGACGCAAGTACAAACGCTGCTGCGTCGATGTCGGGTCCGTGATCGAGCTACCCTCGCACCTGCTGCTGGTACACGTGCTCAACGCCTATTCCGCTCCCGCGCTCGAGACGCTCGACGGCTGGACGATGGAGCCGGACGGCCTGCTCGACGCACTGGCCGTCTGGATCGAGGAGGGGCGTGGCGATCGCGCCGTACGGCTCGCCGCGCCGATGTTCTCACCCGAACGGCCCCCACGGGGACGCTTGCCGCGTCATGCCGCCGACGTGCTGGAGATCCTGCTCGACGGATGGCCGGTAGGGTTCCGCGAGCCAGCGTTCGAGGCGCTGACCGAGCGGCTCGGCACGCACCGCGACGCCGAGCTCGCCAGCGTCACCGTGCAGGCGCTCGTTCGCCGGCTGCACCGGCGAGGCGAGGCCGACGGCGCATGGGCGCGGCTCAGGCTGGGCGCACGACGCTTTCCCGACGATCCGGAGCTCGCCGAGTTGGAGATCGAGCTGTTGAACGACGAAGGGCGGTTCGAGGAGTCGGCGGCGCTCGCCCACCGCTGGAGCGAGCGTCTCGTCGCGCTCGATCCGCAGAACGCCGAGTACGCCGAGTCGCTGCTCGAACGGGCCGCCGACATCGACCCCGAGATCGCACTCGAGCGCGTGCGCGCAGTGGACGGCGTGCTCGACCGTCTGGTCACCCTCCTCGAGGAGACGCCACCCGGGCCGATCGCGGGCACGCACGCACGCATCGCCGCGGGCGAGCTGGTGCTCGCGCCAACGCCTGCACTGAGCGAGGTGGAGCACCGCTGGCGGGCACGGTTCGGCCAGTTCACGACCGAGGACACGGTGGGCGCATCCACCGAGGATACGGCGAGCGAGCGAGTGGCGGCGAAGGGGCGGGCGCCGCACGGCCCGACCGCCGACGCCCTGACCACCGACGCCCTGACCGATGCCGTCGACTTCCTCGATGACGAGCCGCTCGCCTTGTCGAGCTTTTTCATCCTCGAGGCGCTCGTCGTCCTATCGAACGCATGGGCCGACGAACCCTGGGCCGAGGCGGTGTTCCTGCGTCTGCTGATGCGTGCCGAGTTCCTGCTCTACCGACACGTGTCGCGCGAGGCAGGCTTCGAGACATCCGATGGTCTGCCCGACTGGGGGGCGATGATCTGGGAGACCGCCCCGCGGGTGAGCGGGCGCCACCCGGCCAACCGTCCGGCGCTCGATCTTCTCGCCGGGCTCGCCCGGTGGCACGACGCCGCTTACGAGAACGGGGAGCCGGGGGACCGTCTGTCGGTATTGCTCGATGCGCTGCGCGGGCTCGACCCGGAACGTTCCGGCGCCTGAGAACGGATACCGTACGACCGCTCTCACCGGGGCTCTGCCCACCGCGGCTCCGCCCGACGACCGCCGGGCCCGCGGGCACCCCGCAACGAGGTGGGCGGGTTAAGCTCGGGGCTTTCCCCCGATGCTCTCCCCCGTCATGCAAGGTCAGCTAGCCCTCGTCACCGGCTCCACCAGCGGCATCGGCCTCGGCATGGCGAGAGCGCTCGCCGCCGCCGGGGCGAATGTCGTCCTCAACGGTTTCGGTCAGACCGAGGAGATCGAGCGCACGCGCCGCGAGATCGAGCAGCGGCACTCCGTGACGGTGACCCACGACGGTACCGACCTCACCGACATTCCCGCCGTGGAGTCGATGTTCGAGCGCCTGGCAGATCTCGGCGGCGTCGACATTCTCGTCAACAACGCCGGCATCCAACACGTCGCCCCGCTCGAATCCTTCACGCCCGCCCGTTGGGACGCGGTCATCGCGGTCAATCTCTCCGCCGCCTTCCACACCACGCGACTCGCCTTGCCCTCGATGCGCGAGAAGGGTCACGGACGGGTCATCAACGTCGCCTCCGCCCACGGCCTCGTCGCCTCTCCGGAGAAGTCCGCCTACGTCGCCGCCAAACACGGATTGGTCGGGCTGACCAAGGTCACCGCACTCGAATGCGCCGGAAGCGGCATCACCTGCAACGCGATCTGTCCGGGCTGGGTGCTGACCCCTCTCGTGCAGAGGCAAATCGACGAGCGCGCCGAACACGACGGGCTGTCACCGGACGAGGCGAAGCGAGCTCTCCTCGCCGAGAAGCAGCCCTCGCTCGAGTTCGTCACCTCCGAGCAGCTCGCCGAGCTGGTCCTGTTTCTCTGCAGCCCGGCGGCCGATCAGATGCAGGGCGCGAGCCTTTCGATGGACGGCGGCTGGACGGCGCGCTGAGCCGCAGAAGCCGTGCCGGACCGGATCGCCGTCGCGAGCGTGTCAATCGCGCGCCGGGACGCTCCGATCATCGAGGAAGCGGCGAACGATATCGATCTGATCGTCCTTGATCAAGGTCGGCGCATGACCGACCCCGGCCACCGTCACGAGCCGCGCTCGCGGGCCACGGCCTTCGGGTCCGCCGCGCTCCATCAGCCCGGCGGTCTCGGCGTCGAGCAGGTCCGATTCCTCCCCGCGCATCACCGTCACCGGACAGACGATCGTCTCCCAAAGCGGCCAGAGGACGATATCCTCCGCGGGCGGCTCGGCGAACGCCTGCGCGATGGCCGGATCGTAGTGCGCGACCCAGGCACCGTCACGCTCGACGAAGTAGTGGCGCGAGAGCAGCCGGAACTCTTCGTCCGTGTGCGGTCCGAACGGCCGCATCGTCACGCGCAACGCCGCCTCGGCCGAAGCGAAATCGGGGTAGCGGTGCGCGTTCCCGACGTAGCCGGCGATGCGCGCGAGACCGGCGCGCGCGAGCACCGGCCCCACGTCGTTGACGAGCAGACGCTCGATCGGGTTGCCGGGCAGACTCGCGAGCGTCATGCCGATCAGCCCACCCATCGAGGTGCCGACCCAGTCGACGCGCTCCCGATCGAGCCGGGCGAGAAGGGTCGCGCAATCGGCCAGGTACTGCGGCACGTCGTAGAGCGCCGGGTCGGATAGGCGATCGGAGCCGCCGCGCCCGGCGATGTCCGGGCAAACGATGCGCGAACCCTCGGCCGACAGCACTTCTGCCAGACGGTCGAAGTCCCCCCCCGTACGCGTCAGCCCGTGCACGCAGACGACGGTGCGCCGCTCGGCTCCGGCGGCCGGCCACTCGCGGTAGGCCATCCGGTGCAGGCCACCGGGGTGCGCGCAGAGAACGTGACGCAGAGCCGGGCCGCGCGAGGCGTCGAGGTATCCAGCGGAGCCGTTCATCGGGCCGAGTCTCGCGCGCCGTCGAAGCGATGGAGTCTACTCTCTGCTCCGCTCGAACTGGGAGCCGCTCCCGCGATCCGTTCCGGCGAAGGCCAGGGATCACTGCCTGGCCCGAGTCGACTCCTCGGTCAACTTGAACTGGGCAACGGCTTCCACCAGTTCCAGGGCCTGGTCGTTCAGACAGGCGGTAGCCGTGACCATGCCGTCGACCAGTCGGGCGTTCTGCCGGGTCGCCTCGTCCATGCCGGAGAACACATCGCCGACATCGCCGACCCCGAGGCGTTGCTCGTCGCTGGCGGCACTGATTCCGCCGATGAGCTCGGTGACGCCGGTGATCGACTCGACCACCTCGTCCATCGTCGTACCGGCCTGCCCGATCAGCGCTTCGCCCCGAGTCACCCGCTCGACGCTGGTGTCGATCAACGCGGTGATCTCGCGCGCGGCCTGAGCCGATCTACCGGCGAGGTTTCGTACTTCGCTGGCGACGATCGCGAATCCGCGGCCCTGCTCTCCGGCGCGCGCGGCCTCGACCGAGGCATTGAGCGCCAGGATATTGGTCTGGAAGGCGATGTCGTCGATCACCGCGATGATGTCCGAAATCTCCCGAGACACCTCGGCGATACCTTTCATGGTCTCGATGGCACCGGAGACGACCTTGCCGCCCTCGACGGCCAGGGCCGACGCGCTCATCGCCGACTCGTTCACCCGCGCGGCACTGTCCGAATTCCGACACGCGCTCGAGCCCAGCGCCTCCATTGCCGAAGTGCCCTGTGTCAGCGCACCGGCCTGCCGCTCCATGTGCGCGCTCAGCTCGACGTTGCCGTCGGCGTATTCGGTGCTGATCGCGGCGATGCGGGTCGAGCTGGCGTGCACGTTCGCGACCATGTTGCCGAGACTGGCCTGCATGTCGGTCAGGGCGACCATGAGGCGCCCGAACTCGTCATCGGGGTGTTCTCTGTCCCGAACGCTCAGATCGCCGCGGGCGATACGGTTGGTGAAACCGAACGCTTCGGACAGTGGCCTCAGCACCCGCCGACGCAGCGTCACGAGCACGCCGAGCAAAGCGGCCGCGCCGAGCAGGTTGAGGCTCAGGACGAAGATCGACACCTGTGAGGCAGCGTCGGCGAGGTGCGCCACGATGTCGTCCGAGCTCCGCCTGATCGATGCCAGTGACTCGCTCAGCTCGGTCAGCGGTGCCGAGGCCGCCGTGCCGGCGGAGCGATCCGACAGAACTCGGCGCAGCCGCTCCAGCTCCGTCACGTTCTCGCGGGCCAACTCGAAGATCTCCTCGTGGCCTATCAGGTGGAACAGCCACCGCTCGGCGACGATGAGCTCCTCGTCGAAGCGTCGCAGCAGCCGCTGCGCTCGATCGATGGTGTCGACGAAGAACTGATCGGTGATCTGCGTCCGCTCGGCGTCCAGCGTCCGCTCTTGCAGCGCCAGCGACATGTCCATGACCAGTGCCAAGTGCTCACGTTCCAGACTGTGGAAGCGAGCCGTCAGACCGACCAACCGATCGCCGAACAGCACGATCAGAAAGACGACGAGCACCATCGCGATTCCGAGGCCGAACTTCTGACGCAGGTTTGTGTGGGTCATCGGTTGGACCGAACGGGAGGGCTGAGGGCGGCGATCGGCGAGGCGTGCCGAATCGTTGTCGGCGAGGCTCACCGATTCTTGACGGGTCGCGACCCTACAGCGACAGTTTCATCCCGTGATGACTGGCCGTGAAACCGAGCGACTCGTAGAAACGCCGCGCGTCGATGCGCTCGACATCGGTCGTGAGCTGCACGAGCGCGCAGCCGCGATCACGGCAGATCTCGATCGCCCGTTCGGTCAGCCGGGTACCTATGCCACGGCCGCGGCACGAGGAGGCGACCCGCACCGACTCGAGCTGTCCGCGCCAGGCACCACCGCGCGAGAGTCCCGGAATCAGCGTGATCTGCAGGTAGCCGACCAGTGCACCCCCTCTCTCGGCGACGAGCGCGATCTGATTCGCGTCGGCTTCGATCGCGTCGAAGGCGCGCTCGTAGCGCGGATCGAGCGGCAGAGAGGGTATCTCGCGTCTTCGGCCCAGCCCGTCGTCCGCGATCAACGCGACGATACGCGGCAGATCCTCGCCTATTGCCGGGCGAAAACGCGGCTCCGGCTCGAGCGGCACGCTCATCGCCCGAGCGACGATCGGGCGAATCCCGTGAGCGGCGGCAACGGCGGCCCGTCCCAAAAGAAGTGGAGCACACCGCCGATGATACCGCCACCGAGCCGCTCGTGTTCGACCGCCGTGGCGACGCGCCGGCCGATCGCGCACCGGGTCGCCGAGCGTCCGACCGGGGGACGAGCGAGGCATGGCGACCGTAACGGCACCGTCATGCCCTCGCGGGTAGACTCGTTCACTCCCCGTCACGCACCTGCCTTCATGTTTCGCCACGTTCCTCTCACGGTGCCGACGACCTTGGCGCTGCTCCTCACCGGCACCGCTCGCGCCGATATCGTCGTCAACGAGGTGCTCGGCAGCACCACCGGCGAAGACACCGAGTACGTCGAGCTCCACAACCGCGGCACCGATCCGATCGACATCGGCGGCTGGCGGATCGAGCTCTGGGACAGCGACGCGGGGAGCGGCTTCGGCCGGGCGGACGGTGGCAGTCCGTACACGGTACCGGCGGGCACGACGATCGCGTCCGGCGGACACTTCCTTCTCGCCAACGAGTTGACGCGGAGCACGTTCGGCGTCGCCGCCGACGTGTCGCTGCCGGCCGACGCGATCGAGAACGGCTCGTACACGATCGTCCTCTCCGACGCGACGGGCATGCGGGTCGACACGATCTTCGTCACCGACGGCGATACCGACGACGCGGCGAACATCGCCGGCGATGCCATCACGGCCGATCTCTCGATCGGACCGAACGGCGCGTTCCTGCCGGCGGGGTTCACGCGCGAGCCGGACGGCGGAGGCACGCTCGCCCTGCTCGAGTTCAGCCCGGTTCCCGCCCCCTCCGGCACGCCGACCGGCAACGCCGCCCCTCCGCCGCCGGGCGGGACGACGGAGGCGACCATCATGGAGATCCAGGGACGCGCTCACGTCTCGCCTCTGCTCGGCGAGACGGTGCGGACGAGCGGCGTCGTGACCGCCGTCGCCGAAAACGGTTTCTACCTCCAAGACTCCGCGGGGGACGAGGACGCGGCGACATCAGACGCGCTGTTCGTGTTCACGCGCTCGGCGCCGGACGTGGCCCCGGGCGACGCGTTGAGGCTCGTCGCCGAGGTCGCGGAGTTCACCCCCGGAGGGGCCTCGTCGCGCAATCTCTCGACGACACAACTCTCCTCGCCGACGATCGAGGAGAGCACCGCCGGCGCCGCCTTGCCCGCCCCCGTCGTGCTCGGGGCGGCCGAACGCGTGCCGCCGCCCGAGAACATCGACGACGACGCCTTCGCGAGCTTCGATCCGGGCGAGGACGGGATCGACTTCTTCGAGTCGCTCGAGGCGATGCGCGTCACCGTCGCCTCGCCGCTCGCCATCGCCCCGACCAACCGCTTCGGCGAGATCTTCACCGTCGTCGACGCCGGCGCCGCGGCGAGCGGCATCAGCACACGACAGACGCTGAACATCTCCCCGACGGACTTCAACCCCGAGAAGGTGCAGATCGATCTCGACGAGAACATCCTGCCAGGCTTCGAGCTGCCGCTCGTCGATGTCGGCAGCACGCTCGGCGACGTGACCGGCGTCCTCTCCTACGGCTTCGGCAACTTCGAGGTGCTCCCGACCGAGCCGTTCGACGCCGGCACGTCCGCGATCCTCGCCGAAACGACGACACTCGGTGACGACCCCGAGCGCCTGACCATCGCCTCCTACAACGTACTGAACCTCGATACCAACGACGACGACGGCGATGCCGATGTTGCGAACGGGCGCTTCGAGGCGATCGCCGCGCACATCGTGGACAATCTCGGGGCGCCGGACATCGTCGGGCTCCAGGAAGTGCAAGACGACGACGGCTCGACCGACAGCGACGTGACCACGGCGGCGGGGACGCTGCAAGCCCTCGTCGACGCGATCGCGACGGCCGGCGGCCCGACCTACGCCTTCGAGGACACGGTCGATCTGGTTCCGAACAGCGTCGGCGGGCAACCGGGCGGGAATATCCGCGTAGCCTTTCTGTACGACCCCGAGCGCGTCGAGCCGGCCGGCGACGCGATGCCGCTGGTCGATCCGGCGGAACAGGCCACCGATGCGTCGAACCCGTTCTTCGGCAGCCGCATCTCGCTCGCCGCGGACTTCGTCTTCGCCGGGCGCACCGTCACGCTCGTCAACAATCACCTCTCCTCCAAGGGCGGCAGCGCCCCGATTCTCGGGCTCGAGCAGCCGTTCGACGAGCGCCAGGAGGACCCGACCGTCAACGGCTCGCTCGACGAGCGTCAGGCTCAGGCGACGGCGGTCGCGGCGTTCGTCGACGACATCCTGAGCACGAGCGAGGACGCACGCGTCGTCGTGCTAGGTGACCTCAACGAGTTCGAGTTCGTCTCCCCCGTTGCCGACATCCTCGGCGCGCGGCTGAGTAACACGACCGAGGCGCTCGACCCCGACGAACGCTACAGCTTCGTCTTCCAGGGCAACTCTCAGCAGCTCGATCACGTCCTGCTGAGCGATTCGCTGAGGGGAGGCGCGGAAGTCGACGTGGTTCACGTCAACGCCGAGTTCGTCGAGGACGAGCGCCGCGCGAGCGATCACGATCCGGTGCTGGTCAGCCTGATCGTCGGCGAGGCCGAGCGGCCGTCGGACGATGCGGCGGACCTGAACGCGGACGGCGCCGTCGATCGGGCGGACTATCTGCGGTTCCTGCGCTCCTTCGAGGCGGGCAAGGTCGCGAGCGAGCTCGACGAGCGGGCGGACTACGACGGCGATGGTCGGGTCGACCGGCGAGACCTCCGCACCTTCGTCGAGCGCTACGGCGAGTACCTGCGTGCGAACGGGTTGCTCGGCGACATCGATCGGGATGGCCGTGTCGGTCTGCGCGACGCGTTGCGTCTCCTGCGCGCGCTCGGCAGCAGGGCGGGACGTGCGGACTACGACCCGGATGCCGACCTGAACGCCGACGGGCGCGTGAACGGCCGTGATATCCGGCGGTTCCTGGGCTTGTCGAAGGGATGATAGAGGCGTCACGCCCACGCCGAGCGGAGGCGGCGCTCGAAGCGCCTCCGCCGAAACGATGGTCCCTTCGATCGAGACGCCTCGACAGCGCGTGTATCGGCCGGATGCTGAACGAGAGCTGACCGGACCCCGGCGCCCCCCCGAATCGCGTTCCATACTTGCCGCGCGGTCGCGAGACTTGCACACTCTCCCGATCACGGCCCGCGATCGGGCCAACCGTGGAAACATGCCATGCCTGTACCTTCCCTCCCCCCCCTCACCGTCCGCCCGAGGCTGCCGCGCCTCGCCGGTGCGCTCCTCCTCGCCCTCGCCCTCGGCGCCTGTGCGGCGACCACGCGCTCGATCGACCCCGACGCGGACATCCACTACGACGCGAGCTACGGCTTCACCGACAAGAAGGAGATCGTCGAGGCGCTGACCTCGAGCCTCCTCTCGACCCCGCGCGTACGCGAGGTGTCCGGCGAGCAGCCCGTCATCGTGACCTACGGCGTCGCCAACCAGACCGCCGAGCACATCGACACCGGCGGCATCACGGATGCGATCCGCCTCGAGCTCATCCGCTCGGGGAAATACCGCTTCCTCAATCGCCGGCAGCGCGACAACGTCCTCGACGAGGTCGACTACCAGTACGCCGGCTTCGTCCCGCCCGAGCAGCGCATCGCCGAGGGTCGTCAACTCGGCGCCGACTACATCCTCTCGGGCACCCTGCGCTCGATAGAGAAGAAGCAGCAGCGTCAATGGAGACTCAGCAGGAAGGACCTGATCTACTACAGCATGACGCTCGAGCTGACCGACCTCGAGAGCGGCGAGCTCGCCTGGGCCGACGAGGTCGAGATCGCCCGCGAGGCTTCTCGACCGATCATCGGGTGGTAGCGCTCAGGCGCGGGGCGGCGCTCGCGCTCGCGCTCGCGCTGTCGGCCTGCGGCACGCCCGGCTCGCTCGAGCTGGCCCGCGATCAGCTGCGCGACGGCGACGCTGAGGCGGCATTCGCGACGCTCGACGGGGCGGACGTTCCCGGTCGCGACCGACTGCTCCTCTATCTCGATCGCGGTCTCGTCGCTCACGCCGCCGGCCGCTACCGCGACAGCATCGCCGCCTTCGACGAGGCCGACGTGCTGATCGAGCGGCTCGACATCGTCAGCGTCCGCGAGCAGGGAGCGGCACTGGTCGTCAACGATCGCGTCACGAACTATCGCGGAGAGTCCGGCGAGCGGCTCTGGATCCGCACGTTCCAGATGCTGAACTACCTCGCTCTCGGAGAGCCGGAAGGCGCGGCGGTCGAGGCGCGGCGAGCGCTGGTCGATCTCGACGAGCACGGCGAGACGCTGGCGGCGGACTCCGTCACGCGCCTGCTCGTGGCGATGAGCTTCGAGGCGGCCGGACAGTTCGACGGCGCGAGCGTCGAGTACCGCAAGCTCGCCGCCGATCCCGACGCCTCCCCCGGGGTGTTGCGTGCCGCTTGGCAGAACGCCCGCCGCACCGCCCGTCGCGAGGAGGCCGATCGTCTGGCGCGGGCGCTTCCCGCCGAGACGCTCGCCGAGGCGCGGCGTGCGCTCGAATCGCGCGACGGGGAGCTCGTGCTCGTGCTCGCCTCAGGGTTCGTGCCGCCGAAGCTCCCGGGGGATCTGTTCGTCTCCCCGGAGCTGCGCATCGCGTTTCCCTACTACGCGGCGGGCGGCGGCGGGCGAGTGCCGGAGCTCGAGGTGCGGGTGAACGGCACACGGAGCGCGATCGATCTCGTCGCGACGCGCTTGGTCGATGTCGCCCGCGCCGCCCTTGCCGAGCGCGGCACTCGCATCGCCGCTCGGCAGACCGCACGGGCGGTGACGAAATACAATCTCGCGCACTCCGCCGGACGTGAGGATCAGCTCGCCGGAGAGCTGCTGCGACTGCTCTTCTTCATCGTCGAGCAAGCCGACACTCGCAGCTGGGAAACCCTCCCGGCAACGCTCTCGCTCGCCCAGGTCGCACTCGCCCCGGGCGAGCACGACGTTGAGGTGCGCGTGCGCGACGGCTCGAGCAGCTGGAGCGCGACGCTCGACGACATCCCGATCCGCGCCGGCCGGCGCACCTTCCGCAGTGTCCGCCCCGATGTCGTCGGGCCACTGCACTATGCCGCCGGCTCGGATTAACGCCGGGACAGGTTACGGGCTGGAAGGGCTCATGTGGTTGCGGGGCTGTCCGTCGAAGGGCTACGGTTGCCGGTTCCGCCCGATCGGAGTCGAAATCCGCCGATGGCCTTGTCTCGGTCCACCCGTACGCTCGCCACCTTCCGCTCCGCCACCGAATCGGATTCCTCGTCGGATCGCCCGCCGCGTCGTGTCGGCACTCGTCTTGCCCCCGATGTCCGCCGTGCCGTCGACCGCCTGACCTTCGGGCAGACGCCGGAGCTGCTCGACGAGATCCACCGGCGGGGCTTGGCGGACTTCCTCGCCCGCCAGCTCGATCCGGCCTCGATCGACGACTCGGCCTGCGATGCCGAGCTCTCCGCCTTTCGGCGGCTCTACCTACCCGCCACCGAGCTGATCGGCGGCGCCCACTCCCAGTGGGAGCTGCAGAACGAGCTCGTCGGCATGAGCGTCGTGCGCGCGGTGAAGAGCCGACGGCAACTGCTCGAGGTCATGGTCGACTTCTGGAGCAACCACCTCAGCGTCAACGCCGCCAAGCACCAAGTCTCGTACTTCCTGCCGGCGGACAACGCCACCGTGCGCCGGCTCGCCCTCGGTCGTTTCGACGAGCTGCTCGCGGCGAGCGCGCGAAGCCCCTCGATGCTCTCCTTTCTCGACAACCGGACGAGTCGGGCCGACGGTACGCTGCCACCGAACGAGAACTACGCCCGGGAGCTGTTGGAGATCCATACCCTGGGAGACCCGGCGGCGTTCAACGAGGCGGACATCAAGGCGGTGGCCCACGTCTTCACCGGCTGGACCATCGATCGAAGCCGCTGGACCTTCGTGTTCCGCCCGGAATGGAACCGTCTCGGACCGGCCTCCAGGCGTCAGACGCTCGGCTGGCGCCCGGAGGCCGGGGACGGCAGCGAGGCGAACGGTCGCTCGCTACTCGCCCATCTCGCCCGGCATCCGCTGACCGCGCGGAACCTCTGCCACAAACTCTGCCGGTACTTTATCGGGGACAACATCGGCGCCGACGACGCCACGGTACGGAGCGTCACCGCACGCTATCTCGAGAGCGGTACCGACATCCGCGCGACGCTGCGCGCGCTGTTCGCGAGCGATGCGTTCCGCAGCCCCACGAGCACCCGCATCCGACGGCCGAACGAGTTGCTCTACGCGATGCTGCGCGCGACCTCGGCTCAGCTTCCGCTCGGTGACGTGCAGCACTTCGGCCGCCGTATCAAGGAAGAGCTCGTACGGCTCGATCAAGTGACCTTCCAGGCGCCCTCGCCGAAAGGCTACCCGTTCGAGGACGCCGCCTGGACGGACGCGAGCTCGATGATCGCTCGCTGGAACCTCGCCTTCAGGCTCGCCGCCGATCGAGCCGACGGCGCGCGCGTCGCGCTCCCCGACTACGCGCAGGGCGCGTCGAACGTCGGTCACTTCGTCGATCGAATCGGCACACGTCTGCTCGGCGAGCCGCCCCCCGAGGCGGAGCGACGCCATTTGATCGCCCACCTCGGTGCCACGGCCGGCGAGCCGGTCACCGCGCGCATGAGGCGGCGGCAGCCGGCTCTCGTCGGCCTGACCCTCGCCTCCCCTCACTTCCAGACACGCTGATCCATGGATCTCGAACGCCGTCGCCTGCTCCGGGCGCTCGCCGCCGCGCCGGTCGCGACCACCGGAGCGTCCCGCCTCGCCTTCGCCGCCGAGGGCAGGAGAAGCGATCACACCGTCGTCGTCGTTTTCCTGCGCGGGGCGATGGACAGCATCGGGGCGTTGATTCCGAGCGACGAGTCGGCCTACTACGATCGCCGTCCGGGCATCGCGGTGCCGCGCGCCGGCCAGATCGATCTCGACGGGCAGTTCGCGTTGCACGACGCGCTACGCCCGCTGAAGTCGCTCTACCTGCAAGGGGATCTCGCCTTCGTCGTCGGCACCGGGCTCGACTCGGCCTCCGCCACCCGCAGCCACTTCGACGCCCAGGCGCGCATGGAGGGCGGGCTCTCGGGACGCACCGGCGCGAAGGGCTGGCTCGGGCGCTACCTCGCCATGCAGGGGAGTGGAAACGACGAGGTGTTCCGTGGGGTCGGCATCGGCGATGTGAGCCATGCCCTGCGCGGTTACCAGGACGCGCTCAACATCAACGATCTTGCCAACCTCCGCCTGAGACCACCGAACGATGTCACCGCGTTCGAGCTCGACACGACGCTCGAGGCGATGTACGGCGACGAGCGGACCCGCGAGCTGCTGCGCGCACAGGCCGACAGGGCACTGAACACTCTCTACCTCGCCACCGTCCGCAATCTCGGCTACGGCACCGATGCGGGCCGTTTCGGGCCGTTGCGCTTCGGGCGCGAGATGCGGCAGGTGGCCGAGCTCGTCAACGCCGACCTCGGACTCGAAGCGGCGACCGTCGACATGGACGGTTGGGATCTGCACGACTCCTATGGAAGCTGGCACACCGGGGCCATGCAGGGGCAGCTGAAGATCCTCGCCGAGGGACTCGTCGCCTTCCACGAGGCGATCGGCGGCCGCGCCGACGTCACCGTCATCGTCATGAGCGAGTTCGGCCGTCGGCTCGAGGAGAACAGCAGCTACGGGACCGATCACGGCCGAGGCGGAATGACGATGGTGCTCGGCGGCGGTGTGAACGGGGGACGCGTCGCCGGCCGCTGGAGCGGTCTCGGCGGGCTCGTCGACGGGGATCTGCCGGTCACGACCGACTATCGCCAAGTGCTCGCCGAGCTCCTCTCGCGCAGGCTCGGTGCCCACGATACGCTCGGAAACGTGTTCCCTGGCTACCAGGCGCCGGGATGGCTCGATCTGTTCACGTAGCCCCGTCACAGAATTTCAAGTACGGGCCGTCAGCGGCGAACGGGCGGCGCGCCACGGCATCAACCGTGCTATGTTCGAAGCTCCCTTGGGCAACTGAAAAGGAGGTGATCAAATGTCTAGTGTTTTGATTTCTGGCGGATCAGCTCCGAGCGAGACGCGAGCCCGGTAACGCGGGTTCCATCGTTACGCTCGATCACGGCTGATCACGTCGGCCAAAGCACGGGGCCGCCCCTCAGGGGCGGCCTTTTTCGTTCCGCGCCCCGCGGCGCGCATCCCCAAGCACTCGTTCCCGCGCGCCGGTTCCCACACGCCCATCGAGCGTGTCGAGTCGAGACGGACACACCGGACACGCTCCCGGCGGTGGACCGAAGCCGTCCGCCGAGGTGTCGGGCGAGAAGCGCCCGTCTCGGCATCGGGTGTCACGCGGGTATACTCGTCGACCCCTTCCCGATCAGTCATCAGTGAACGCGTCAGCCGCCGACAGCAAGCCGCGCCCCTTCGTCGATATTCTGATCAGCATCTTGATCCCGTCGCTGATCCTGATGAAGGCCAGTGGCGACGACCGTCTCGGACCGACGGGCGCCTTGCTGCTCGCACTCGCCTTTCCGGTGATTTACGGGCTGCTCGAGCTCACTCGGCACGGCCGGCGCAACGTCATGGCGCTGCTCGGCATCGTCAGCGTGCTGCTGACCGGCGGCATCGGCCTGCTCAAGATCGACGCTCAGTGGTTGGCGGTGAAGGAGGCGGCGATTCCGCTGGCGATCGGTGTGGGGGTGATCGTGGCGAACCGGCTCGGCTATCCACTGGTGAGGAAGCTGCTGTTCAACCCGACGCTGGTCGACGTCGAGCGGATCCACGCCGAGCTCGATCGGCGCGGCAATCGTGGCAGCTTCGAGACCCGTCTGAACCGGGCCAATACGCTGCTCGCCGGTACCTTCCTGTTCAGCGCCGTAGCCAACTACCTGCTCGCCAAGCTCATCGTGAAGAGCCAAAGCGGCTCGAGCGCCTTCAACGAGGAACTCGGCCGCATGACGCTGCTGAGCTACCCCGTCATCGCGATCCCCTCGATGATCATGATGATCGGCATCTTCTGGTATCTGTGGCGGACCGTGAACCGTCTCACCGGCCTATCGCTCGAGCAGATCATGCACGCCGCCGACTCCCAACCTCCGGCCGACGACGCCTCACCGCGTTGATGCACGCCCCATCTCGCATGCGCACCGGTGGGCTCGGTGGGGTGGAGAACATGCAACATTTTCAGCTCTCGGGGCCTGAAGGCGACGGACCGTGCCCGATAGGCGCAAGATCGCCTCCGATCACGCCACACCGTTTCGAACGTCGATGGAAAAGCTGCTCTTCTTGGTCCCCGATGTCGACACCGCCAAAGGGGTCGTCACCACGCTGCGTCAACACGGTCTCGAAGACGAGGACATCGGCGTTCTCGCCAACAGCGAGACGCGCGTCGAGAGTCTCCCCGAGGCGGATGTCGAGGACGACAGCGACGTGCTGCCGGCGTTCGCCCGCGGTGTCGCCGCCGGCGGGGCGACCGGCTTGGTCGCCGGCCTCGCCGCGCTCGCCTTCCCGGGGCTCGGTCTCGTCGCCGCCGGGGCCGGGGCGGCCATGGTCGCGACGACCACCCTCGGTGGAGCGAGCTTCGGCGCCTTCACCTCGGCGCTGATAGGCACCTCGGTCGACAATAGCCAGCTGCAGGAGTACGAGGAGGCGATCGAGCGAGGGGAGCTCCTGATCGTCGCCGATGTCAAGGAGGACGAGCGTCGCATGAACGAGATCAAGAAAGCGCTTTCCGAGGCGTACCCGTCGCTGTCGCTCGAAGGCAAGAAAGGCACACCACCCGCGGTCTGAGGCGCTTCCCGCCCGAGCGCCTTCCGCCCTTCGCGCCCTCCCGGCGAACGTCTTCGCGGGGAGGAGAGGAAAGCGGAGGATTCGATGTCTCCGCCGCCCCCGCAGCCTTCGACCCACCAAGGGCAGCGCCGGGGAGGGTGGCGCACGGGGGACGAGCGCTAGAGAGCGGCGGCCCCCGGGGAGGCCGCGCCTCTAGGGACCGCTCCCACTCCGGGGGCCGCCCTCCGCCCCTGCCTCGGCGTCATCGCCTCGGGACCGCCGCTCATCCTCTGCTCCCGTCACCCGGCACTCACCGGCGTGCGTGCCCGGCACCGGCCGACTCCCGCCCTCGAGAGATCGAGCGCCGCGTCAGCCATCCTCCGGCAAGGTCAGCGCGAGGAACAACGGCGAGGAGTCGCGCTGCACGAGGACCGGCATCGACTCCCCGACGGGCGCGTCCTGCACGAGCTTTTCGAGCTCGTGGACCGACTCGATCTCCCTACGGTTGAGCGAGAGGATGACATCGCCGACCAACACGCCAGCGGTGGCGGCGGGACCCTCCGGGTCGATCTCGGCGATCACGACCCCGCTCTCGATGCCGAGCTCCTTGCGCATGGTCTCGGGCACCTCGGCGACGACCACACCGAGCCGCGACGCCTCGTCCCTCGTCGCGTCCTCCTGTCCTCCGGCACTGGCGACACGCTCGTTTTCCTCGAGCGCCTCTATCGTGATGTCGAGGGTTTGCCGCTCCCCGTCGCGCAACACTTCGACACCGACCGACTCGCCCGGCGCGACGGCGCCGACGAGCGGTGGCAGCGCGTTCGAGGCAGGCACCGGCTTGTCGTCGAACGAGAGGATGATGTCCCCGCTCTCGATACCGCCCTTGCCTGCCGGACTGTCTTCGCCGACCTGCGCGACCAAGGCACCCTGCGGACGATCGAGACCGAACGACTCGGCCAACGCCTGATCGACGTTCTGTATCGTCACGCCGAGCCAACCGCGCGTCGCGTAGCCCTTGTCCTTGAGCTGGTCGGCGATCGACATCGCCACGTTGATCGGGATCGCGAAGGAGAGACCCTGGTAGCCGCCGGAACGAGAGTAGATCTGTGAATTGACCCCGACGACGCGCCCGTCGGTGTCGAACAGCGGACCGCCCGAGTTGCCCGGGTTCACCGCCACGTCGGTCTGGATGAACGGCACGTAGGTATCGTCGGGGAGGCTGCGCGCGAGCGCCGAGACGATGCCCTGAGTGGCGGTGTGCTCGAAGCCGAACGGGGAGCCGATCGCCAGCACCCATTCGCCGACGGCGAGTTCGTCGGAGTCACCGATCGTCACGACCGGTAGCCCCTCGTCCGACTCGAGCTTCAGGAGCGCGATGTCGCTCGCCCGATCCATACCGATCAGCTCGGCTTCGTACTCCTGACGGTTGGTCAGCCCGACGCGGATGCTGGCCGCCTCGGCGACCACATGGGCATTGGTGATGACGTAGCCGTCCTCGGAGATGATGAACCCGCTGCCGAAACCGCCGCCACGGCGCGGCAGCGGCGGGCGCCCCTCCGGGGTCTGCTCGAAGAAGCGGCGGAAGTACTCGGGCATCTGTTCGGGGTCGAATCCCGGAAACCCCGGTTCGGCACCGTTCGTCGGAACCCGTGACTCGGTTCGCACCGAAATCTTGACGACCGCGTCACCTTCGTTCTCGACCAGCGCACGAAAATCGGGCAGCGTATCTGCCCGAGCCGATGTCGTGACAGCAACAATGGGCAGCAGCACTACCCCGAAAATGAGCTTTCGATATATTCTGAGCCAAGCCGTTGTGGTACGTGGTGCCCGAGCGACGGGCGAGCCGAGATGGCTACCGGGCAGGGCGTTCGCGAGAATACTGACGAACATGAGAGTCTGTCCTCCGGACGTTGAGCCTTGTGTGTTGAGCCTTGTGTAGAGAGAGTTTGTGTGGAAGCTTGCGTAGAGCTCGTCTCGAGCTCCTGCGAGCCCCGGATCGAACCCCGGATCGTCTAGCCTTACCAGCTGAGCTCCGGATTGAGCCCTGGTCGAGCTTTTGAGCAGTGTGGGGTCGTTTCCCGAAAAGCCACCCTCTTGGGCGATACTCCCGACGGGGTGAAGCGCGGGGACGGCTCTAGGGACCGGAGAGGTGGAGCGGCGGTTTCGTTACACCCTCGTCACGAGGCCGGTCCCGCCCTCGGCTCGGCGGGCTTTCGGCCCCGATCGAAGTGGGATCGAGGCCCGAGCCGGCGACTCCGGCGGGGCCCGGATCGGCACCATCGGTCGGAACCGATGTCAGACTGACTCCGGATCGACCTCGTTCGCTCCGGTCGGCCCCACAGGCCGGAGTACGATGCACACACTCGGCACACCCGCCGACGACGGCGCTAACGCAGGAGAGGGCATGCGAATTCTACTCGTGGAGGACGATACCGAGGCGGCGGCCTATCTGGTCAAGGGGCTGACGGAGAGCGGCCATTCGATCGAGCATGCGGCCGATGGCGAGAAGGGATTGCAGCTGGCCATCGCCAACGCCTACGACTCGATGATCATCGATCGGATGCTCCCCAAACGCGACGGCATCTCGCTGATCGAGGAACTCCGACGCATGGGGAACATGACACCGGTACTGATTCTCAGCGCACTCGACGATGTCGACGAACGCGTCACCGGGCTCAAGGCCGGCGGCGACGACTACCTGACCAAGCCCTACCAGCTCAGCGAGCTGACGGCGCGGCTGCAGGCGCTGACCCGTCGCGCCCAGACCGGTGCCCAGCGTATCGCGGATCACACCACCGATGCCGGTGTTTGCACCGCCGTACGGTTCCAGGGCGGACGGGCGATTATGCGGTTCGACTTTGAATGCCACGTTGTGTTCGTCATCGAACCGCACGATCCCCGCGTTGTCACAAAAGACACTGACGCACCAATCGTCATCGCCCAAATCCTTACGGATCTGCACGGTCGCCGCGAAAATGGTTTCCTTCAGCATGTTTTCGAAATGCCGCGTGCCCCCATCGTCGGAGTATTCGATGCGGCCGGCGAGCGTCTTGTGGCTGCAATGTTCCGACCACGTTTGGGCGACGGTCTCCAGTTCGATCCGCGTCGGCGTGCGTTGCTGCGATTGAAACCAGGCGCGAATCGTCTGCATCTCAACGACCGACAGGCTGAGCTGGAATTGTTGGCTGATCTCCAACAGCCCGGCATCGCTGACGCCGTCGAGTGTCACGTGCTGCACGTCGAGTTCGTAGGACTGACCCAAATCGAGCCGGTCGATATGCAGCGTTCCCTGGACGATCGTTTCGATCGAGTCGTTGCTGAGCACTTTGCGGAACAGCGTCTCACGTTGGTCGTCGGGCAGTGCCGAGATCCAGTACCGGTTCATCGTCCGCACGGCGTCGACGTCGTAGCCCAGCACCGCCATCGCGTCGCGAGCACTTTCCGCTTGCGCGTCGGTCACGCCGGGCAGCAACATTACGTTTGCCAGCGTTGCAAAGGGCGGATCGACCGTCGACAGTTCTGCCGATCCGACTTGAGCGACGCGGCAAGTTTCGACGACCGGTTCGACCAGCAGTCGGTGGGCGATGTCCGTGGCAGCAGCAAGATCGATGGGTGCCTGAATTAGAAACGAGCGGGCGGCGTTAATCGTCAGGTCGTTGCCAAAACCGAGATAGCCGGCTTCTTCGATCGCGGTTGCAGCGAGGCGGTCGGGTTGCCCGTCGGCGGGGAAGATGTCGATTTGCCAGATCGTCGCGGCGGCACCGTTGGCACCGGCAACCGGGCGTGGTGAGGTCATGGAATCGGACACGGCGAGCGACTTTCGATGAATCAGACTTCTTGTCAGTCCGGCATTTTATCGCCACGATGATGGCAGTCGTAGGGGTTAACGAAATGGTAAAAATAGTGGCCCGGTGCTCCCCACCGTTTTCCTGTTTTGGCTCGTGACGATGGGGATCGTCGTGCAATTAATGGGGTACTGATTCAGCCCTCTGGCGTCACGACGCTCGGACGGGCGATCATGCCCGACCAGTGGATTGCCCGGCCAATTAATTGCCTGATGGATTGTCAGCATTAAATTTTCAGTATCAGAC
>ENA-ORXM01002098-ORXM01002098.1-marine-metagenome-genome-assembly--contig:-NODE-2098-length-24782-cov-4.226594_pt1 | contig 24782 bp, 20 predicted proteins | sample MGYA00237867_ERZ511480 | MGnify/ENA primary metagenome ERZ511480 (study PRJEB26309, sample SAMN06266103) | marine metagenome | isolation source: Algal blade | place: United Kingdom:Sidmouth, United... | reverse complement strand
CCCATCAACAAATCACCATTTTCCGCCTTTGCCTTCGCCCCCTTTACATTGTCTAAAATCCATTTTACCTTGGTGCCGGCAAAATAAGAGTCGATAACCAGACCTGTCGTTTTACGGACATGTTCGGTCAATCCGATTTTTTTCAAGTGTTCGCAAATATCAGCGGTACGTTTATCTTGCCAGACAATCGCATTATAAACTGGCTCGCCAGTTGTTTTATCCCAGACAACGGCAGTCTCCCGTTGGTTGGTTATCCCAATAGCCTTGATGTCGGCCGCATTTACCTTTTCCTTTTTTAGCAATTCGGATAGTACGCCCATTTGGGACTCCAATATCTCATTGGCATCATGTTCTACCCAACCCGATTTCGGAAAGATCTGTTTGAATTCCTTTTGTACCATACCCTTGATAGTGCCCTTTTCGTCAACAAGAAGGGCGCGGGAGCTTGTAGTACCTTGGTCTAGGGAAATGATATATTTCATCTGTTTGAATTTTATTATTTTTTAAAGGTCAGCTGTAATTCGCCATTCAAAATCTCGGTTGGTATCAAGAATTGTTATGGCTCATTTCATACTGTTCTATTTTTCTAATTCTAATTTCTACTAGGGGCTAAAATTGGTTTTCCGTTGGTCGAATGGGAACTATATTAAGTTGAGCTTTTTTTATCGCTATGTCTACCATATGACCATATTCCAAGCCATTTATTTTTGGAAGTATAAGTTCGAGTATATTCGGTTTTTGAACATGATCTTCTTTAGTTTCCGGATCGGGCATGTAAATCAATCCTTGATAAGTTTTATTGATATGGTACAGCGAAACATCAAAAAAATAAAAATTCTCTGGAGGAATGTAATCCGACCAATCTATATTTTTAAAAAAATGTTTTGGGGTCTTTATTTCATAGGTATTTGGTGAAATATCTAAATTGATAGTACCCATGAAATAGATGCTCAAATCAAGACCACGATCTAAAAAATATTTAAATTGTTGTTTTAGAGTTCCTTCGGGATACCGCTCATCCTTACGTTTTCCAGATGCAACGCCATAACCCGACTTTATTTCGCCTTGAACTAGAGCGTATTCCATGGATTTTGTCTTGTTCCTTTTCTTAGTCGACCGTTAAATATAGGGCTTAAAGTTTCTAATTCAAAGGGAGAAAACTACTCTATCGTTATCGTAACGTAAACTTCATTTCCAAGGGCATCGATGGCCGTAATTTTATGCTTCCCCCCTGAGGGAATTAACCCAATTTCATGGAAGTTTTGGGTCAGTTGCAAAAATGTCTCATCCAAATACCAATACACCTCGGTTTCCGGTTTGGTATGTGCTAGCTTGAGCACTACCTCATTGGTTTTGCCATCGAAATTCTTGGTCAAGCCGATACGGCTTCCGTTTTTGGGATATATGAATTCCATTGGAGGGGCATTCGTATTTTGACAATCTTGCCGAAATGGCGGTAAGGCCTTATACGAAGGATGGGTTCGTTTATAATAGAACTCCATTATAGGCGGTAAAGAAAACCAAGAGGTCGAAGCAGCAGCGGATAAATCAGCGCAAGACGAATTGACCCGAAATTGACGCCGTGCATCTAAGTGAACTGTCCGGTGAAACGAACAAGGTTTCACATAATTCTGCTTATTTGGGATGGAAATCGTTTTGATCGGACAAACTGCCGTAGCTAAATATCCGCTTTCAGCGCAGACCTCAATATCGATGAACTCATCCAACGGTTTTTCAAACCAATTGCTTCTCGGAAGCACATCAAAAACATCGAAAAGTATAGGGGCCGCACTCGAAACTCCGGTTACGTTCGGTCGCCCTTCGCCATCGGCATTACCCACCCAAATACCGACCACTTGGTCTGCCGTTACCCCTATGGCCCATGCGTCCTTGTTGCCGAAACTGGTGCCGGTTTTCCAAGCGATTTCTTTACTGCTATCGAAGAACTGCCAAGATTCATCGCCTTCAGGTCGGTTAACCTCTTTCATAGCCTCAAAAGTAAGGTAAATGCTACCCGCGTCGAAAACGGTCTTTTCAATGGATTTTTTGCCAAAATCGACCGCTTGGTCGGTTTCAAGAACCAAATCAGTGAACTCCTTTTCGAAATATTCGCTGGAAGTTGCGTTGAAATGGTTTACGGTAGAAGCAAGATTTGCGTAGGTTTTGCACAAGTCCCAAAGATTACTTTCGGCTCCGCCTAAGATTAAGGTCAGCCCATAGTGGTCGGCGGATTTGTTGATGCCGCCCAGTTGAAAATTGTCAAGTTGATCTCGGAATTTCTCCAACCCGTATTGCTGCAATAACCGAACCGCAGGAATATTCAGCGAACGCGCCAATGCTTTTTTAGCTTCTACTGCGCCGCTATAATCCTCATTAAAGTTTTCCGGGGTGTAACCCGCAATTTGGGTAGGCACATCGGGCACGAGTATATCAGGAAGCAATTCCCCGGCATCTAACATGGCCGCATAAAGTAAAGGTTTGATAACACTACCCGTACTTCGGTTCGCCTGTACCATATCGACATCTTTTTGATGGTCTCCTGTGGTTTGGGTGTTGCCCACATACGAAAGCACCTCCCTTGTATTGACATCCAATACCAATACGGCAGCATTATGTACCTGGTTCTGCTTCAGGTTTTGATGATGTTTTTCTACAATGGAATTGATGTTGCGCTGTAAGTTGTCGTCCAAAGTAGTGGTAATGCGTTTTCCCTTCTGCTTCTTTGCCATATACTGTACCAAATGTGGGGCAATTCTTGGAAGTGAATACGGTTTCTGGGGCAGCTCTTCCAAAAGGGAAAGTTTATACGTAGTACTGTCGATGATTTGACCGTCCAACAGTTTTTTTAACAATCGGTTGCGCTTCGCCAAAAGTCTTTCCTGGTTTTTTCCGGGATAGATTAGACTGGGCGCATTCGGTAGCACGGCCAAGGTCGCGGATTCTGCCCAGGATAATTGATAGGATTGTAGACCGAAATACCGCCAGGCTGCGACATCCAATCCGACGACATTTCCTCCGAAAGGAGCATGGCTGGCATATAGTTTTAAGATGTCTTCTTTGGAGTCACGTAATTCCAGCCGTGTTGCTAAAATCAGCTCAATAAACTTTTCGAAATAGGAACGTTTTTTTCCGTCCCGTGAAAGTCGGATGACCTGTTGCGTCAGTGTACTTCCACCGCGAACAGTTTTTCCTGCGGAAAAATTCGCCCCGATCGCCTTCGCCATCGAAATCGGATTAAACCCCGGATGCTGGTAAAAATGGGCATCCTCGAATTGTAGTAAACAGAATTTGAATTTCTGCGGCACACTATCGACCAGTGGAAAACGCCATTGGCCGTCGTCGGCAATCATGGCTCCAAGTATGGTGCCTTTCTTACTTTCTATGACTGTTGCAGTGGGTTCGTCGAATAGGTTTTTGGGTAAGCAGAAGTAATAGGTGATTAGTAGAATAACGGCTAAAATCAGTTTTTTGGGATGTTTTTTCAGCAATCGTTTTAGACCTGTCAGATTTTGAAAACCTGACCGGTCTTTCGACTTTAATGTAACATCCTGTAGGTCATTGTAATCCCCGAAAAGTCCTTCCCTAGCCCCTCCAGAGGAGGGGGATTTCCACCATCCCCTCTTGAGAGGGGAAAGATTGGCTTTGCCGATCAGGGGTGTGTTTTTGTGAGACGTTTTTTCCAATATCTTCGAATTCTCCCAGAGCAGGCTTCCTCAATCAATATGCCGCCCATTCACCTCTTCAAACTCCAAAATAAAAGCTTCTATTGCCCTAAGCACATTTTCTATATCATTAAAAACCTGATTATCGGTAAACCATAGTAGCGAAATTCCAAAGGATTTGATTTTCCCTTCTTTGATTACATCCTTTTTATAAACCTCAACAATCTGATGCGAATACCCATCGATTTCGATACCGAGCATCAGTTCATGACAAAAGAAATCAAGAATATAATTATCGATAGGCTTTTGTCGGTGAAAGTCGTATCCATAATACTGTTTTCTTTTGATTTTCTGCCAGAGACGGACTTCTGCTTTTGTGGAGTTGTTTCTAAGCTGACGTGCTAGTTCTTTTAATTTGGGATTGTACGGGAATATTTTTCGGCGTTTCATTTTTTATTGGTCAGGGGTTTTACTGGTGTGCAGGTTATGAGATGGTGGCTTGCGCAGACACACCCCTGAAAAACTAAAGTTTTTCTTTCCCCTCTCAAGAGGGGATTTCTCACCCCCCTCCTTCGCAGAAAGCATCCCCTCTAGAGAGGGGAAAGATCGGCTTTGCCGATCAAGGGTGTGTTTGCGTGAGACTCATACCTTAATATGCTAAAATCTCCCAGAGCGGGCCTCATACTCGCGCTCCACCAAACAAATTCTAACCTTATACCATTTATACCAATCGCTTTTTCCCTTTTGTTGGGCAAAAAGATGGTCGGTATTGGCTTTCCAATTGGCGATAGCTTCCAAACTCTCCCAATAACTGACCGTTATGCCAATTTCGCCTCGTGCACTTTCAATACCCAAATAGCCCCGTTGTTGTTTCGCTAAATTTTCCATTTGTTGGGCCATTTCTGTGTAGCCATTGTCACCGTCGGTACGGGTGGAGGTGAAGATTACGGCGTAGTATTGATTTTCCATTTTTTGTCATTCCCGCGAAGGCGGGAATCTCCTGATGTTATTCGATACAATCCAATGCTTTGGTTTTCATTTTTTATTCGTCATTGCGAGCCCGTTTTCGGGGCGCGGCAATCTGTCTAAACTTTCGTGATGTCACTTAACAGATTCCCGCCTGCACGGGAATGAAAAAAAGTTTTAACTTATATACTCCTTCTCCAAAAAATACCCGACAATCGCCTCTTTCATCAATACCGATTGCTCCCCGGCTTTTAAAGGTGGTAATTCTTCTTTGATAGTATAATGCGGCCAGCTCTCTTCATCGAAATGTGAAAACTCATAATAGCCATAGGGTTCTAACAGGCGACAAATGGCGATATGCATGAGGTCGAGCTTATCGTCTTTCTTATATTTTCTGTGGTATTGGCCCAACTCTTGCACACCCACCAAGTAAATGATGGCATCGAGTTCCAAGGGGTCGCCATCGGCGAACTGGCCGGAGAGTTTTTCTACCAGTTCTTCCCAGTTTTTTTTTAATTGTTCGTCTCTTGCCATTGCTGGGACATATTTATTTAGGCTTCGGTTTTACACCCCTAAAGTCCCCTCAAGGGGACAATCCTTTTATTGATCCCCCTTTTTAAAGGGAAACTGAACTTCCCTCCTTATAATGAGGGATTGAGGGAGGTGTTCAAAGGTACAAATCAAAATACTACTTTTGCACTAAGACATCGCTTATGAGCTTCTTGGATATTATTTTGGGATTATTACTCCTTTGGGGACTTTGGAAAGGCCTTAAAAACGGACTTTTCGTTGAAATCGCTTCGATTATTGCCCTAATTGCAGGTATTTATGGAGCCATTCACTTTTCATATTACGCTGGGGACTATCTCTCACAAAACATGGAATGGGAAGAACGATATATTAACATAACCGCCTTTGTCATCACTTTTATTGGTATTGTGTTTATCGTTCATATTGCAGGGAAACTTTTGACCAAAATTGCAGATTTTGCGATGATCGGATTGCTCAATAAAATCGCCGGCGGCATTTTTGGGGTCGTTAAGGTGGCCGTTATTCTCGGAGCCCTATTGGTGTTTTTTGAACGGGTGAACGATTCCGCCGGAATGGTCAAAAACGAAACGATGCAAGGGTCGATTCTATATGAACCCATTAAAGAAATTGGGGCATTCGTTTTCAGCACGGTACTTAAAGAAAAAGAAGAAACTACACCTGAGCCAGAAGATGCCAGCGATTTAAGGGCTTAGTGCAATACGGGGCTAAATCATCATAAAATAAATTTATCGTCATGGAGGCGTCTGGGTCTCTGTATTCTCGGAATGTTTACTGTGCTTTGACATGTGGCTTGGGAACTTAAAAAAGAGTATAAGGTCCTTCTGGAACCAGGAAACCTTTAAATGAATATCCTATTCTGTTTTTGATTTTTAAGTAATAGAAGTGATTTTCTAGCCTATAACTAAAATAAATAGGCTATATGTACGTTATATTGTACATTTACTTGTATTAAATAAAACTTCTATGGAAACTACTAACGCCACAGAACTTCGGAAAAACCTGAAGCGCAAACTTGATGCAATTTCAGAAGATAAAGAAACGGTAATCATACATAGATCAGGTCAGGAAGATATCGTGATGCTACCGCTATCGGAATACAATTCTTGGAAAGAAACGCTTTATTTACAATCTACAAAAGCCAACCGAGCAAATTTGGAGGCATCGATTAAAGAGGCCGAAACCGGTAAGGTAAAAGCATTAAAGACCGACGACCTTTGGAAATAGTCTATACCAAGAGGGCTCTGAAAGAACGTAATTATTGGAAAAAATCAGGTAATAAGACGGTCCAGAAACGAATCTCGGCTTTGTTGAATGCTATCGAGGCCGACCCGTATCACGGTATTGGTAAGCCTGAAATACTCAGGGTAAATTTATCGGGTTACTGGAGTCGACGGATTACTCAGGAGCATCGCTTGGTGTATGGGGTCGATGAAGAACGGCAAAGAATTATTGTGGTTTCTCTGCGGTTTCATTATTGACTTGTAGTATGTCTTGGGTAAAAACTTGGTACTTGGGTGAGAAGGCACCCTGCTAAAACCAGAATGAAAATCACTTAGTTCTCTGAACTGGAGTTCAAATTTTTTTCAAAATTTATATTTGTAAATTTTAAATCAAATTTTGGAGGTGTGTAAAGAGAAGATCTATAAATCCTTTTATTAAATCCCCTTTCATGTATTTCCCTCTTCATATTCTTTATTTCCCAGCTGTTTAGGCGAGGGTCTAGCATAATCGATTCAATTAATTTGTTAAAATCAAATGGAAGAGAATAAACCCCAGTTTTTGAAATTGATTTTGTATTTAATAATAGCCTGACTTCCTTTTCGTGGCGATAATTATACCTTTTCACAAATAAATCTCCTGATGTGTAAAAATTTAGAAGATTTAATTTTCTTTCACCACTATAATGTTCTCTCAATTTTCTAAATTTTAAATATTTAACCTTGCCAATTTGAAAACTGACTAAATCCCTATTTTGTTTTAGATAATCATAGTTTTCATAGAGTTTGGCAATTTTAATTTTGATTTGTACGCCATCTTTCTTAGGTGCATAAACTCTCCATGAAAAATCAGTATTATAGTTAAATGTCCAACAAGATCCGTATATATGGGATATGATTTTTTCAAAAGAAACCATCTTATCATCATTAGTCTTAAACTTTTGTCTTAATAGTATCGCTTCATAGGGATCGTCCCATTTGTTAGGGTTTAAAAAAGCAAAACGATTCGTTTTAAGTATTTGAATGAATCCATTATATGGTATAATTCTGTAAATAAATTTCTCTTTTTCTTTCTCTTTAATATTGCCGTAAGCATATGCAATCATTTCATTATATTTTTTGTCTGATTAAATGCTGCTAATTTACAATTGTTGTATTTCACGACCTTAAGCATTACAAAATTAAAAGCAATTATCATCTTCTCAATAATAAGCATCAGTCAACTTCCGCGACCACAAGAACATCCCCCTTACTCCCCTTTCAAAGGGGGAATCGCATGAATAAATTTTTTTTTAATAACCCATAAATTTTTGAACTTGACACTTGAACTTGACTACTGTACAACCTCAACCCATCTACCATTCGTCCGTACCACATAATCATTATCGTACATGGCTTCTGCTTGAATACCGGGCAAATAATATCGGCCTAAATAACTCGCATTCAACAGCACTCGAAATGTTTTTGTCTCGTTCTTTTTCATATCAAAATAGAAATTGCTGCGGTCATCGCGAATGTCGGTATAGGTTACTTTGTTATCGGCAAATTCCCCGAAATCGGTAAAGCGGGTGTTGACGATTTCCCAACCGGTGGGGAAGATTTCCGTTAGGGCCATATCCCTGATTTCTTTGGAAGTCGTGTTGGTCAAAATAACTTCGGCCACAAAATCAGTGCCCTGTGCCATTTGGGAAACGTCGAGCACGGAACCATTTCTTCCTTTAAAGACCATTTGTGCGGAAAGGTTCTTTGTAAGGGTTTTCTCTTCGCCAACTGGCAAAATACCGCTGTTTACAATGCTTACGAACAAAGTATTGCCTTCTTGATTTTTCAGTTCGATGGAATTACTTCCCCTTTTAATGGACAATTCACGGTTCGCCAAAGTTTTCGTCGCACTTACATTCTCGGATTTTCCGTTGACCGTCATCATAGCCTTGATGCCTTTTCCACCGACCATTTCAGCAAATTTAGCCATAGCCAAAAGGCTATAGGCCGTACTTTGCGTACTCATCCACTTGCGCTCGGAAAGGCGTTTGGCGATTGTTTTGGCCAAGTCCTGTGCTTTTGCCTTGTCCTTTAATAATACATAGGTTTCTAGGGCCATGGCGCGGTTTCGGTCCGGTGAGCCGTAAGTGTAATAATTATACTTGTACCCTTCAAAATTTAAACGGGCTTTACTTATAATGTCCTTCGCGACGTTGGCCTGCCCGATAAGTGCATAAGTGGCCCCGAGGCGGAACTTTGCCTCGTCGGAAAGTCCGCTTGTTTCGCGGAGACGGTTCATACTAGCAACATCGGCATTGCCCGAAAGAGCTAACGTGTACAATCGGTACGCTTGCGCCAAGTCGGAATTAGCGCTACCCGAACGCCATTGCTTGGCCACGTTCTGCTGATATTTTACCCAACTTGTCTTAAAACCAATAGGCAGCACGTAACCTTTCTTTTCAGCTTCCAACAAAAAGTGTCCGGCATAGCTAGTGCCCCAATCATTGGAATAGTTTTGGCCGGGCCAATAGGAGAACCCGCCCGTAGCATTTTGATAACCGCCCAAGATTTTGATGGCTCTATCCATGTTCTGTTGGATGCTCTTCTTCTTGTTTCCATCCAAATCAAAAATATCGGAAAGATACAATTGGGGAAAGGCGGCCGAAGTAGTTTGTTCTACACAGCCATGGGGATACTGGATTAAATATTGCATACGCCCATTAAAGTTCATTGGCGGCAGGGTCGACAATTCAATCTGTGCCGAATTGCTTCCTAAGATTCCAAAAGTTTCTAGATTTATGGTTTGGGTGGAATTTGGTTCCAAAACCACTTCCTGCATTTCCGAAGTCATCGGATTCGGATTCACCACATCGATGGGAATTTCAAAGGAAGCAGTTTCTCCATTACCGGATGCTTCAACAATAACTTTTCCTATCCCTTTAAAATCGGCAACTTCCAATTCGAAATAAGCCATTTTCTCATCAGGTTGTGAAAAAGTAAGCGATTGCGTAGCCTCCCCTGAAATTTTGAACGAAGGGTCTGGTTTTAATTTTAAGGTAACATTCTTGACCTTCTTTTCCATGGCAAATACCGTAACCGGCAAGGTTACTTTTTCGCCCGGTGTAATTTTTCTGGGCAATGAGGCCAATACCATTAGGGGTTTGCGAACTGGCGTTGTTTTTTCTGCCATTCCGTAGGCTTCTTTTTCAAGGTTTCCGGCAACGACCATCGTACGTACCGAACCCACATATTTTGGAATTTTTATTTTGTGAGATTTTGTCTCACCATCTTTCAAACTGAACGGCCCCAAATGCACGACCATCGGTTCAAAACGGTTCGCTTTTTTGTTTTTGGCCCCTGCTAATTGTCCGTCGCCACCGATGGCAAAGACTTGGTCGATCTTACCCCCAAAGGCACCAATAATAGCATCGAACACGTCCCAGGTTTTTACGCCCAAAGCTTCGTTGGCGTAGAAGGTATTCCATGGGTCGGGAGTTTTAAAACGAGTCAAATCTAACAGACCTTCATCCACAATTGCGATGCTATAGGTCATGGCCTTTTTACTCTTTTCGCTCACTTTGACCGAAATCGTCTCTTCTGGCCGTAAGACCTCGGGCATGGCAATCAAAGGTTCTATTTTGGTCGCGGGATTTTCAACCGAGACCGGCACAACCCCGTACAACCGAATCGGATTATCGTTCAACGTACTCGCATGCGGTTGCAACAACGAAATATGAACAAATACATTGGGCGTGTACAGTTCGGTCATCGGCAACTGGAATTTCGTTTCGCCCTTAACCGTTTCCACCCAAAAACTTTCCAAAACCTCGGTGCCGTTTTCAACGGTAACCAAGGCTCGCCCACCTTCTGAACTCGGAAAAGTTACCGTAGCCGTTTCGTTCACATTATAGGTTTCCTTATCCGTGGAAAAGACTAACATCGTTGCCGCAGTAGGGTCGCTTTTTCGCGATTTGCCTGCCCAGCCCGGCCAATCGATATAAATTGCTTTTCCGGTGGCGTGACCTCCATTGGGGTCTTCGACACGTACCAGGTATCTGCCCCATTCCGGATATTTTAGTTCGAATTTAAAGGTTCCTTTTCCTGAGGCATTCGTACTGATAGTTTCTTCATAGACCTTCTGATGGTATTGACTGCTGCTGTAGTTCGAAAGGTTATCAGTAGAAGTATCCCACCACCATCTCCAACTCACTTTATGAATGGAAACCTTGAGGTTTTTCGTGGCCTTAGCGTTCCCTTTTTCATCTACCGAAACCACCTCGAAATTATGTGGTGTATCGGTCAGGAGCATACTTCGGGTCTTATCGCCCTTCGGTACGTTGAGGCCAATGTAAGTGTCGTAAGGCGAATAGGGTTTCGTAAAAACATCGGTGCTGAAATCGCCACCGTTTTCATAGACTTTGGTTATGAAAGCTGCATTCAACATGCCCGGGGCCTGACTGTTCAATTGCGGATTCATACTAAAACGGGCCTTGCCCTCAGCATCGATTTTTCCATCAAAGACTACTTGATCCTCCACCGAAAAAGTTCGGGTCGGGTCGTCAAAAATATAGCCCGGGAATTCGTCGAATTTCGTGGTCGTTGTATTGAACTTTGCCGTGATATCGGCCTTTAGGTTTTTGGCGATCGCTCCGTGAAGCCATTTTAATTCCATATCGCCTGTAATCGGTTTAGCACCGTTTAGGATGTCGCCGTCAAACTCTGTTTTAATCTTTAAACGATTCGGTTTGATGGTTTCTATTTTAAGGGATTTTGAAAAGGATGCCCCACCAACTGATACTTTTGCCAGCCAATTGCCGGTCGGTGCGTTTTCGTCAGTTTTTAAATTGAATTGGAAAAAATTATTGAGTCCGTTGGTTTTGACCTCGCGATGCACCACCTTATTATAAGGGTCGAACAGCTCCAGTTTTACCGGATGGTTTTCGGGCAGTTCATTGGCAACATCGTTCAACATAAAGGAGAGAAAGATTTCATCTCCCGGTCGCCAAACACCACGTTCGCCAAAAATAAAGCCTTTGAGTCCCTTTTGTAGTTGCACCCCCGAAACCTTGAACTTACTGACAGAAAGTGCATTACCGTCGTTAAGCTTTACATATGTTTTCTGACCGTTGCTCTCGGCAACAGCAAAATAGGCGAGCTTGTCGGAATCAAATATAGAAGTACCGTCGACATCGGTAACCACATAGCCCATTTCTTGTTGCTGAAAATTATAAAACGTAACCTTGGCGCCGGCAATCGGTTTGGTGTTCAAAATATCGGTCACGGCCATAAAATAGCTTTTGTTCGCACCTTTTTTGACCGTCACCCCAATGTCGGAAGCCAAAACGTTCATACCCGTTTTTTTGTCGTAGTAATACGATTTATCACAAGGGTTTTCGCGTTCGTTCCAGTTATAGTCGTTGTAGTAATCGTTGTAATAATAGTCCGCCACGCCATCCCAAGAGCTGTTTTCTGCTGACTTGTCAAAATTTTCTTCGGCCACAATTTCCGGAACAAAATTTTGAGCTTCACATGTATAGGAACTGTCCAGCGGACCAAAATCGAGTTCTACCCGATAAATCGCTCCTAATTCGGGCGAAATCAAGGCTTTTAGGTCGAGGGCATGTGCCGACCATTTTCCATTGGCGTTAGAAAGGCTGTTCTGAAGCACGATTTTCTTTTGCGCAATTGGCCTTGCTACCGCACGTAGATTGCCTTGGCCATCGAGATTATTGCCCTGTAAAAACTGTAAAACATTGTTCTCAAAAATCTTGAACACGGAAACCTGAACGGATTTCAAATTGACCGCTTCAAAGTTGATTTTTAGGTTGTTCGACGTAGGAAGGATCGTTCCATTGGATAGTAGCCGCACCTGCGGTTTTAATTGCTCAAAAGCGATACGTTCGGTAAATTTTTGCTTTAATTTATGCCCATCGGCACTTTCAATACCTTCGAAGACCTCTAGGTTTACCGTACCCTCAATGTCTGTGGATGGGTAAACTTTCAACGTATTGCCATCAACGGTGTACTTAGAATCGGCATCGCTTTCCAAGACTACCAAGCCCTTAAAATTCTGTCCCTTTTCGATCGGGTCGGAAAAATTGACCAATACCGCTGCGTTTTCGCCCGTTTGGACCGTGGCATCCAAAACGGTAAAATTATTTTTTCCGGGGATTCTGATACTGTTCTTGCCGTTGATTTCAATATCGAATTTACTTCCGTCCCAAGAAATTTCCAGTTCAGAATCTTCATCATAGCGTTGGATGCTATCAATTTTGAAGGAAAACTGGGTGCCGGCTCTGACCACATCATCGAATTTTACGTCGATGGACTTCCCTTTGTGATTGGCAGAAACCAGTTGTTTCGCCTTTTCAAACGAAAATACATCTGCCAAGCGTAATTGTCCCGTTAGATATTGTTTATCCTTGGAATATGATTGCAGGGCATCCGTATAAATATTGAACTGTTGTTTTAAGGTTTTTACACTAAAAGTCAGCGTTTCCAAATCGTCAGGGAGCTCTTTGACGATCTCTTCTAAATCTAGTGTAAACTGGTATTCGGTATCCTGTTTAAAACCGCCTTCGGGGATGAACGCAATCGTTCGATTGTCTAGCGCAACCACTTTCCCTTTTACATTAGGGGAAACACCTATAAGGCTTCCGTCGAGTTCATCGCCATTATTCCAACCATCCACCGGTTCGTTCAAAATGATACGTACATCGCTTTGGGCAGAAATAATTCCGTGGGAAACTTGCGAAACGTATTCTTGAAATTTATTGAGATTATCGAGCTGTTCGGCAGGGCTTTCTTTTTTGGAAGTGCATCCTGCAACCAAGACAAGGAGTAAAAAAAACCGATAAAGCGTATTGGCTTTCATATATGACTATTTTGAATAAAAGTAGTAAAGGGTCCGGTAAGAACTGTCACGGTTTTCCATGAAAAAAGCTATCATAAAACCCTTAGTTACAGGGAGAACGATAACGAACGATTATTTATTACTTTGTGCTTGACAATTCGAAGCCTTAACTATCGGTATGTTTTGACTTACAAAAAATTAAAAATCTGGATGTATTTCATCGAAAAGAACAAATAATTGTTAAAGGTCAAGACTATATTATAGATATTCGCACATCGATATTCCCCTTATCGAGATTTGAGAACACGAGAACTCCCCACTCTTTTACCTACTTTTCGAGAACACCTACTTACAAATAGAACATTTTATGAAAATGAGAACGCAATACATTGCCCTCGTTTTATTTGTGTGTACTTTGGCCTCTTGCGGTAAAGAGTCGGCCGATACAATAGAGATAATCGAGACGGAAAATGCCAAAGAAATAGAGCAAGAACTATTGAAAGAAGTCAATGAACACCGTACTTCTTTGGGCCAAAATACTTTGGAGTTCAACGCTGTAGCATACATACATGCCAATGCCCATACCGATTATATGATGGCCATTGGTGCTATCAACCATGATAATTTTAGTAAAAGGGCCTCTGACATTTCTTCTGAGGTAAATGCAGAATTTATTGCCGAAAACGTAGCGAAAGACTATTCTACGGCGTCGGCTGCTTTTCAGGGATGGCTGAACAGTGCGACCCACAAAAGAACTATGGAGGGCGAGTTTACCCATACTGCGGTGAGCGTTAAAAAATCTTCTGACGGAACCCTTTTCTTTACACAGATTTTCTTTCGATAAAAGCGGCCTGCATGCTTTGCTGATTCCTTCTTTTGTTACCGAGGTATCGGTTTCTTTTTATAAATTTGGGGTAAACTGTTCGTAGTTTAGTGTTTATGGTTTGGTGCTCAATTCAAAGTCAGCCCCATAAACTTCTAAACTCATAAACCCATAAACTTTTTCCATGCCCATTAGCCCTCCCTTCAACCTCACCAAGTGGATTGCCGAAAACCGCGATACCCTGAAACCACCTGTTGGTAATAAGAATTTGTACAAAGATGCGGGCGATTATATAGTAATGGTCGTTGCCGGCCCCAATGCCCGTAAAGACTACCACTATAACGAGACCGAAGAACTTTTTTACCAGCTTGAAGGTACTATCGAAGTTCATATTCAGGAAGATGGGCGCAAAAAAACTTTCGAAATCGGGCCTGGTGACATGTATTTGCATCCTGCTAAAATTCCACATTCTCCCGTTCGGCATGAGGGCAGCATTGGTCTGGTCATCGAACGCAAACGTGCCGACATGAATGTCGACGACGGTCTCCTATGGTTTTGCGATAACTGTAACCATAAACTCTACGAGGCCTATTTTACCCTGAACGATATCGAAAAAGATTTTCTTGGGCATTTCAAGCATTTTTACAGTTCTGAAAAACTGCGGACCTGTGATAATTGCGATACGGTTATGCCTGTTGATACGCGATTTGTCGCCAATGGGTAATACTTAATTCGTTTTTAACACGAAAAATACCGTTCTTTGATGAAGTATATACGCTAGCCAGTCATTGTTTCTTAATTGTACATATTCCCCTTATGACAAGGTTGCAAATTCTCAAATACCTGACCGTTCTGCTGATAGGAAGCTTGGTTTCCCTATTTATTTTCTTTTCTATAAATAATCGAACTCAAGTTCGAAATAAGACAACAGTCGACAATGCGGTGGCCAAATCGGAATTGAAGCTTGAAGATGAACTCAACAAAATAAGCCTGGTAATAGAATCAATGGGATTCTATTTTGAAAATACCCCCAACGTTCCACAAGCGCTTTTTGAACGCTTTACAAATCCTTTTCTGAAGGAACTGAATGGAATAGGAGCCTTGGAATGGGCACCAAAAATCGAGGATTCGCTCGAAGGTGATTTCGAGAGGTTTACCGTTATTAAGAAAACCGATAGTAGCAATAACTTTATTGTTTCGAACTCAAAAGGAATACATTACCCCATAAGATTATTAAATCCCCTGAAACCACTGCAAAAAGCTTTGGGGTATGATCTATATTCTGATTCGATTAGAAAATCGGCTATCGACAATGCGGTGCGTTCAAAAAAAATAGCACTGACGGGGCCGATAGAACTCGTACAGGGCAACAATGGCGTGCCGGGCTTCCTAGCGCTTAAATCAGTGGTCGATACCGCATCGAATGGAATCAAGGGGGTTGTAGCCGGCATTTATCGTATGGATACATTTATCGGAAACACCTTGACATCGGAGCTCAAAGTGCTGGATCTGTGTATTCACGATGCAACTACTAATTACGAACTTCTATTTTCAAGTTCACCGGAAACTGCGGAGCCGAAAGATATAGAAGAGATCGCAATAACACGTAAGATTAATGCGGCGGATCGTATTTGGAACATCCATTACATACCCAAGCCCCAATACGTATCGTTTCCCCATGTGTTCGAATCTTATATTGTGCTGTTACTTGGTCTAGCTACTACGCTTTTATTGGCCTATCTGGTGAAAAGAAAAGATGGCCAGAACGAACGTTTAGAGGCAAGGGTTCTCTTGCGGACGGCAGAACTGGAAGCATCGAACGAAATAAAAGAGAACCTGTTACGTGAAATTCACCATAGGGTAAAAAACAATCTTCAGATAACCTCAAGTTTGATGAATATGCAGAAGCGCAAGTTAAGAAGCAAAGAGGCCATTACCGCTCTAGAAGATAGTCAGGCGCGTATTTCGGCCATCGCGCTTACGCACCAAAAAATTTATCAGGACAAAGATTCAAAAGCGGTCAATTTAGGTGAATATTTAAATGATTTGATGGAATATGAAAAGAAGATTTCGTCATCGTTCAGTTATGAAATCAACTGTCCGGAGATATCGATCGACCTCGACCGTGCCGTGCCCTTGGCACTTATTATTTCAGAACTGGCCACCAATGCGGTAAAGCACGCATATCCCGACTCGACAAAATACAATGAACTTCTTATAAATGTTGAAAACCTGAACCTAGACGAAGTTTCGCTTACCATTCTTGACAATGGCAAAGGCTTACCGGAAGATTTTGATATCGAAAAAGCAGAGGGCATCGGCTTTGAAATTATACGGGCCTTATGCCGACAAATTTCAGCCAAACTTACCTATGAATCGAACGAAAACGGAACACAGTTCAATCTTATTTTTCGTAACAAATTATGAAAGTCTTTCTAAGGAACCGTTTTGCGAAAATTGTATCACAGTTTCACAAAGCCCTATAAATTATCGTATTTTTAAGAATGTTTCAGAATGTACTAATTGGTATTATAGCCGTTCTACACCTATATTTTCTTTGGTTCGAGATGTTCGCATGGACGACCAAAGGGAGAAAAGTCTTTAAAAAATTTCCCCCGGAACTTTTTGAACCGACCAAACCTATGGCGGCCAATCAAGGCCTATATAATGGCTTTTTGGCCGCTGGGCTTATTTGGACATTCTTTATTGAAGATCCCATTTGGAAAGTCAATGTCTCTTTATTCTTTTTAGGATGTGTGGCCGTTGCCGGAATCTATGGTGCGTTCTCCGTAGATCGAAAAATATTCTTTATACAGGCACTTCCCTCATTACTTGCCATAATGATAATTCTCTTCAATATTTAGGCTAAAGTCATGGTTTCAGAAACACGCTCGCATTTGCCATTTCTACTTTTATCTGATCAAGGAAAACGTATCTTTGTAAAAAATCTAACAATACATCTTCAAAAAGTTGTAAAATGTCAAAAACCACTACAAAATTCGGTATTGATCGAGCCCTAAAGGCATTGGGCATTCTAGAGATTAATCAAGGTACCTCAACGGGGTCGAATAACTTTGGCTCAGGTGATATAATCGAATCTTTTTCACCTGTTGACGGCAAATTGATTGCCAAGGTAAAAACTACTTCAAAAGCGGATTATGAAAAGGTAATGGCAACGGCAACGGAGGCATTTAAGGGTTGGCGAAAAAAACCCGCCCCGCAGCGTGGTGAAATCGTTCGCCAGTTCGGTGATAAGCTACGTGAATTCAAAGAACCTTTAGGAAAACTGGTCTCCTATGAAATGGGGAAAAGCTACCAGGAGGGCTTGGGCGAGGTTCAAGAGATGATCGATATCTGCGATTTCGCTGTCGGACTTTCACGACAGCTCCACGGACTTACAATGCACTCCGAGCGCCCTGGCCACCGTATGTACGAACAATATCATTCGTTGGGCGTGGTGGGAATTATATCGGCATTTAACTTTCCCGTCGCAGTTTGGGCTTGGAATACCGCTTTGGCTTGGATATGTGGTGACGTTTGCGTCTGGAAACCTTCGGAAAAAACGCCATTATGCGGTGTGGCCTGCCAAAATATTGCAGCCGAAGTGTTTAAGGCCAACGGTCTTCCCGAGGGTATATCATGTTTGATCAATGGAGATTATAAAGTCGGGGAAATGATGACGAACGATAATCGAATTCCTTTGGTTTCCGCTACGGGATCCATTCGTATGGGAAAAATTGTGGCACAAGCGGTGGCCGCCCGTTTGGGAAAATCACTTTTAGAACTTGGTGGCAACAACGCCATTATCGTAACCCCGGATGCCGATATTAAAATGACGGTTATCGGTGCAGTATTCGGTGCCGTGGGAACAGCAGGCCAACGCTGTACTTCTACCCGAAGATTGATCATTCATGATTCCATATATGATAAGGTCAAAGATGCCGTTGTCGATGCCTATAAGCAACTACGAATCGGAAATCCGCTGGATGAAAATAATCATGTTGGGCCTTTAATCGATACAGATGCTGTCGGAATGTACGCAGCGGCCCTTGCAAAAGTAGTTGCCGAAGGCGGAAAATTAATTATCGAAGGTGGTGTACTTGAAGGCGATGGTTACGAAAGCGGTTGCTATGTGAAACCCGCTATTGCAGAGGCAAAACCCGATTTCGAAATCGTACGGCACGAAACGTTTGCTCCCATACTTTATTTATTAAAATATTCAGGGGATGTTGAAAATGCCATCGAAATACAAAATGGGGTAGTTCAAGGATTATCTTCTGCCATAATGACGAACAATCTACGGGAAGCTGAGCGTTTTCTATCGGTCGGTGGAAGTGATTGCGGTATAGCCAACGTTAACATCGGTACGTCAGGTGCCGAAATAGGAGGTGCCTTTGGAGGTGAAAAAGAAACCGGTGGAGGCCGTGAAAGTGGTTCAGATGCCTGGAAAGTTTATATGCGCAGGCAAACAAATACAATAAATTATACGACCGAGCTGCCGCTTGCGCAAGGAATCAAGTTCGATTTGTAGGATAAAAACCTAACAGGTTTAATACGACAACTTAAAAGCTGACGAAGTCTTTCAGTTTTCAACAATTATTAAAAAAAAGTGGGAAACCTGTTAGGTCTATGTTTTAGAGGCCTGTCAGTCCTTCTTATAAATAGCCCCCTAATCCCTTAGCTCCTTCATCACGCTGTTGGCGTAACTGGCTCAAACGATTAGGGGGTTTTTATGGCCAATTCTTTCCAATTAAGTTTTTAGTTCCGGATGCTAAAAAGCTCTTGGTTGGCTTATATGTATTTTGATTATCGAGTAATACCCTTTTACTATTAATGTTAACAGAACTAAAAAGGTTAACATGATTTAAAATAAAACCGCCGTCTTTTTGTGACTTGCCCTTCCCCCGAATAGACAAGCTAAAAATACAGCGGTTCTCTAACACTAAACTAACTCAAACAACTATCTTCTCCCTACGGTCAGAAAACCGTAGGTATATTTTCTATTGTCTTTTATTATGGTCGCTCTATTGGCTCTGTTCGGTGTACGCTCCAACTGCCACGTAACAACGTTTGTGTGCCTAGCACAATGACCATAATGCAAAAAGTAATAAGGTGTATCATCTTGGTTTTCATTTTAGTTCTCTTTTAGAACTCGTATTGAGTTTCTTTATTGAATAAAACTACATGCTTCCGCTTGTGAAAAAAAGTGCTTATGTGTACTTGCCCATTTTACATTTATATACCTACCTGTTTTCTGTATAATCGGTAATTGCAATTACAATTGAACCGACCGAATTACATTGCGTTGAAACGTACAATCATTAGTACCATTAAAATATAATAGGTTAACAATCGATTAAGAAATTAGTCTACTACAAAAGGCCCATGACCCAATAAATGGGGCTTAACTGGCTTTTAAAGGCCAAACTAACTCGAACAACTATTTTCAATGTTCTAGGCCAAAATGGTCCATGACTTCTTTGTAGGTCATTTTTTTAATCTCGTTTTTGGTTTTGCCTTTCGAAGTCAATTGACCTCCAGGAACCAAGATATATCTGAAATCAAAAGGGGTGATCGTACTAGTGAAAATAGAATCGTCTTGTTTAAACATTTGCAGGGTCAACGAAACCATTTGAAACCAATAATCCAATACGAATCCATCCGCAAATACAGTGGGCAATAAATATGCTGAACCCATTCCACGTCTTTGATAAACAAGCAACATCCCATTATCATAAATATCTTGTGTTATTTCTTCAGAACTTATTGCGTATGCTATCTTTTTTGAGCTATAGCCACTCCAAGCAGATCCTGCTACCTGAAACCAATCCGAAGATTTTATATTCGCATTACCGTTTTCTCCATCTACACCTGCAGGACCTTGTTGGCCAGGGTCGCCCTGTTCACCTTGTGGGCCTATCGGGCCGATGTCACCTCCCACGGAGTCTTTTGAACACGAACTTATTACTAGGGCCAATACCATTAGCCCGCTCGTTAAAATTTTCATTGTAGTTTTCATAGTTGCTATTTTTTTAGATTAATATGTCCTTCTATGGCTGTACGATAAAAAGGTTAACATCTAAACGGGAAGAAAGAATAATTAGGAAAGAGAAAAATCCTAAAACAGACTAATTGACATTTGCAGTAAAAGACTGTTTATACACCACATTCACCGGAATCGTATAGCTTAAACCCAAAAACCTGCCTGCTATCACCGAAATTTTAGTCATTGAACAAACCCTGCCAATTAGTACAAGCGACAGTAGCCGCAAACTGCATTAACTTAAATAAATACGCTAAAAATCTAGATGGAGATAGTCTATGACTTCCGCGTAAGATATTTTATTGGAAAGTATTTAAGCGTAAACATCTAGCTTTTAAAGACGGTAATTTGTTATAGCTACCCTATTGATTACTAGTATTTAATATCCGTTATTTAACATTTGTTAAGTTTTTTTAATACATTGTAGGCCGAACACTAAAACGACTATCACCTATGACAAAAACAACAACCTACCTGCTGGGGATTATCATCACCATTTTAGTGGGGACTTACTTTTACATGACTTGTTGCAGCAGTTGCGGCGCAACAGTAAAAGGTGAGCCCGTTAAGAAGGAAGTGGTCGCTCCGGCAGCAGCAACAGCAACGTCTTATCCCTTTGCGTTCAGCGATGGCGATTTTTCGTATGATGTAAACGACAATTTTAATTTTAATGTGTCGTCTTCCGACTATTTAGAGCCCTTATCACAAAAAGTAAGGGATGGAATCGTGCCCGGTCTAAAGAACTATATGACCGAGAACGCGAACAAGGTTATCAACATAACCGGATATTATAAAAGTGATGAAGCCAATAATTCGGCGTTTCCGAACTTAGGTTTAGCTCGGGCCAATGCGGTCAAGAACTATTTCGTTTCTCAAGAAATACCATCTTCGCAAATCAATACCATGGGTAAATTGATGGGCGATCTGGTGCCCAAGGGAAATGTGTATATGGGACCCGTGGCCTACGGCATCGATGAGGTGGCCGCCAATGCCGAAGATGAGATAAAGGCATTGTATGACAAAATTGAAGCAGACCCGTTGGTCTTGTATTTCGATACGGCGGAGGCTTCTATTAATCCTTCAACGATACAGCGACAGCAGTTTGCAGATATCGTGCGATACCTCGACAAAGTACCCAAAGCAAAAAGTGAGATTGTGGGCTACACTGATAACGAAGGAAAACGAAGTACGAATAAGAGACTCGGCCAAGAAAGGGCTGATTTTGCCAAAGCGTACCTCATGAAAAACGGTGTTTCGGAAGATAAGATCAAAACCGATTCAAAAGGCCACAGAGATCCGATTGCCAGTAACGATACCGAAGAAGGTAGGGCCAAGAACAGAAGAACCGTAATTTCGATTAAATAAACAATTAACTATAAAAACGATATAACATGGATTTTGAAAATATGAATATTTGGTGTTGGTTGATTCCGCTACTTGTAGGTGCAATCTGCGGTATTTTTGGATATCTTATGGGTAAAGGTAGCCATGAGACTATAGATATAGATAATTCAGCAGACCTGAAACTATGGCAAGACAAGAACTCCAAACTTCAGGCCGATCTCGATGCCTGTAACAAGCGGCTGACCGTTAAGCCTGCAACCGATGTATCGTCTTCTTTGGGTGCAACAGCAGCGGCCCCTGTACTAATTCCTTTTGATGGGGCAGCGGCAAAAGCAATTTTCGGTAAAAACATTAAACAAAACGACCTAAAAGTTGTTGAGGGCATCGGACCAAAAATCGAAGAAATGTTCAAAGGCGCAGGTATTAAAACTTGGAAAGCGTTATCGGAGACTTCGGTAGCAAGCTGTCAAGAAGTCTTAGATGGCGGGGGTGACCGTTATAAAATTCACGACCCGGCTTCATGGCCTATGCAGGCGAAGATGTGCTACGAAGGCAAATGGACGGAGTTGTTGAAATGGCAAGACGAGCACGACCACGGAAAATTATAAAATTCATACTTCGGCAAGCTCAGTAACCGAGCACAAACCTAAGTACAAGTTCAAAATCAAAAAAGAGAATTGGTTTTGAACTTGTACTTAGGTTTGTGCTTTTATTTATAGCATTGAAAAATAACCACCAACTAAAAATCCGATCTATTTTATAGACCGGATTTTTTTATATTGGTTCATTAGAAAGCAAAAAAATATTTCTAGCTCTACAAACTTTAGCATGTAAGATTATTTTTGGTCCGCAACAATTCTAAAGACCCTTGCAGGTTATACTAGACCATTAGCTTCTACCCACTTAAAACGATATTGGTCTTCAGGAAATTTCATACGTTCAGAAATACGCTCTAATCTCGCGGGCAGTTTGATTAGATAGTCACGGGCTTTTTCAGCTTCGTCACTAAGGCTTCTAATTTTATCCAATTCCCAGTAAACATTTAATTTGCTAAGAATATCTACATAATCTTGTGCGGTATATACCCCTAGGCGTTGGGCGCAGTTCGAAAAGTTCTCGAACGCCGTACCGATTACACCGCCAGATTCCCTTAAGAAATGAGCGGGCATTACAATTTTCTTTTTCATCATATCGGCAAAGGCCAACATCATACCCGAAGGGTCTTCCCCAAAAATAGTTTTCACAAATTCCCTGTACGCCAAATGGTGCCGCATTTCGTCACCTGCAATAATGGTGCACATCTTACCTAAAAGCGCATTCCCCTTTTTCTTGGCCATTTGCCCTACCCGCTTGTGCGAGATGTTGGTCGCCAATTCTTGAAAAGAAGTGTATACGAAATTCTTATAGGGATCTCTGTCAGTTCCTATATCAAATCCGTCGGAAAGTAAATGTTGTGTCGTTATCTCGACCTCGCGCATATTCACCCTTCCTGATAAATAAAGATACTTGCTGAGTACATCGCCATGGCGGTTTTCTTCACCTGTCCAAGCGCGAACCCATTTTGCCCAACCGTTTGTCTTATGATCACCATGCTGATCGATACCTACAACATCCATCAACCAAGATTCGTATGTGGGCAAAGCCTCTTCGGTAATCGTATCGGCCACCATGGTTACCCAAAAATCGTAACCTAATTCCGCTGATTCACCACGTAGTTCGCGAACGGCTTCCAAAAAGCCCTCATTTTCAGAATCGGGCAAAAAATCGCTAGGTTGCCAAATGTCTTCAACGGGTATTAAAAAAGAATCCATAAACCCTTCAACTTGTGGCTCTATCGCCTGCATCACCTCTAATCGTATGTTCTTTTCGGGCATATTATAATTTTTTGTAAAGTTCGTTAAATTAACGCTGAAAATGTAAAATTATAGTTGCTATTTTCAATTTCTTCCTGGCTCATCTGGATAAAAAGTATGTACAGGATCGCTCTGCCATACTTCCTTTGTATCTACATCAAGTATGGAAAGCGGACCTTTAAATGCCGCGCCAGTATCGATATTCCAAACATTAGCAGCTTGTCTGGGCACTGCAACGTCAGTTTTTGATATGGGAGTATGGCCTATGAAGATTTCGTCATAGTTCGCCAAACGCCGCGGATATTGGATATGACCCTTATCCAAATCAGGATTCAGCGACCTTGCCAATTCCCAAAGTGTGCGATCCCAATAGAATGTCTGCTCAAAGTACTCGTGATCGATACCTTTTAAGTTCGTAAAGCCAGCATGCAAAAACAAGCGGTTCTTAGTGTCGAGGTGGTGGTTATGCAAACTCTGGTAAAAAAGTATATGTGCGTTTATCGTATCTTCACCAGCCTTGTCATAAGAGGCCAGAGTAGCTCCCCCACCATGTTGTAGCCAAAGCGGATTATCTTTATTATCACGAAGCCACTCCAAACAGAGTTCATCATGGTTTCCACGTATATAAACACAGTTATGGGTACTTCTCAATTTAATCAGAAAATCGACGGTTTCGACGGCCTGGCTCCAACCATCGACATAATCTCCCAAAAAAATTAGCTTGTCTTCCGGAGTGACGGCAGCCCGTTCCAAAACCTGTTCCAATGCTCTTAAACCTGAATGTATATCGCCAATGACCAATATTCTCATTGTGCAAAAATAACTAGGATTATAAGATTAATAAATTTTTATAGGATAAAAATATTGATAACCAAATAGAGCTTCCATACTTGAAAGTACTTCTTTTGCTACCATAACCCCGTATAAATTTATTGTGCAATAATCACAATTATGCCAATGATAGCAAGAATAAGAAGCACTAAAAAGAAGATTTTCCAAAACGAATAGGGGCGCGTACCGCTTAATTCACCCGTCTGCCCGTTGATGTAAAAATGATATTCCTTTCCAGCATACCGATAAGAGCTTATATATACCGGAAGCAAGATATGCTTGAACGTTTCATCTTCTAGTTTAATATCGGCCTGATGAATGCGTTGGGTATCACCACCGATATCGCGACGAATCCAATTGTTACCAATTTCTTTGGCCTCTTGAAACGACCAATGATGGCCTTCTTTTAGCGAAACCGTATATTTTTCAGTAACAAAACCTGAGAGGTACTTCGAGTTGAAGGGTACAAGCTCCTTTATATTCCAAAAAGCAATTTTTGAAGGAATATCTCGCCGCTTTTTTTGGGACGCATTAATTAAAATATCATCGACAAATCCCTTTACAGAACCCGACGCAGCCGACCAACGCGTCTTACGTACTTGTTTCGTCTGCATGCCTTTCTTGGTGCGAACACGCTGCGTTTCGTAGTAGTAATC
>ENA-ORXM01002095-ORXM01002095.1-marine-metagenome-genome-assembly--contig:-NODE-2095-length-24798-cov-3.584442_pt1 | contig 24798 bp, 15 predicted proteins | sample MGYA00237867_ERZ511480 | MGnify/ENA primary metagenome ERZ511480 (study PRJEB26309, sample SAMN06266103) | marine metagenome | isolation source: Algal blade | place: United Kingdom:Sidmouth, United... | reverse complement strand
ACTTTAGGAGAGCGTGCAGAAACATTAGATAAACAAGAAGATGGTTCTTTTATTTTAACCACCAATAGAGGGACAAAAATTCAAGCGCCAGTCATTGCGATTGCAGCAGGTTTAGGTTGCTTTGAGCCTCGCAAACCTCCTATTAGTAATATTACAGATTTTGAAGAGAAGGGAGTTGAATATATCATCAAAGAACCAGAACTGTATCGCGACAAAAAAATTGTCATTGCTGGTGGTGGTGACTCTGCCTTAGATTGGACGATTTTCTTAGCAGAAGTTGCAGCTGAAGTAACAATTGTACATCGTCGTAAAGCCTTTAGAGGTGCCTTGGATTCTGTAGAAAAAGTAGAACAATTGGCAGCAGCTGGCAAAATTAAGTTGTTGACAGAATCGCAGGTCGTTGGTTTGAATGGTAATGGAAAGTTAAATGAAGTAACCATCAAACATAAAGTAGAGGGAGAATTTACACAAGGTGTAGATCACTTTATTCCATTGTTTGGATTGAGTCCTAAATTAGGACCTATTGCAGAGTGGGGCTTGAACATTGATCGTTCGGCTATTGAGGTAGATACCCTTGATTATAGCACCAATATTCCTGGTATTTATGCCATTGGAGATGTCAATACCTATCCTGGTAAACTAAAATTGATTCTTTGTGGTTTCCACGAAGGGACTATTATGGTACAATCTGCATTTAAACACATTTATCCAGACAAAAAAGTACAATTCAAATATACTACCGTAAATGGAGTAAATGGATTTGAATAAAATCTTTTTAATGCTGAATTTCTGATATTGAGTGCTTCTTAGGAATGGAAAATACTTAGCACTCCCAATATTAGAAATTCAGTATTATTAATAACACCTGCTATGAATTATTTTGAGTTTTATAACCTTCCTGTTTCTTTTAATTTAGAGCCAGAAGTCTTGCGTCGTCAATTTTTGAAACTAAGCAAGAAATACCATCCTGATTTTTATACCCTAGAATCAGAAGAAAAACAAGAAGAAATCTTGGGGCTATCAACGCTTAATAATGAAGCTTATAAATTATTAAAAGACCAAGAAAAACGCATTAAGTACGTTCTAGAGCTAAAAGGCTTGTTGGGAAAAGACGTTAAAATAGAATTGCCACAATCTTTTTTAATGGACATGATGGACATCAACGAGCGTGTGATGGATTTGCAATTTGATTATGACCAAACAACGCACGAATCTATTCAAGCAGAGGTAGATGCCAAGGAGAAAGAACTCTTTGAAGGCATTCAAACTATTTTTGACGCTTACGATGATGCTTCCGCTACTCCAGAGCAACTAGAAAAAGTAAAGGATTATTACTTACAGAACCGCTATCTAAAGCGTCTAAAAGAAAACATGCAAAAGTTGGTCTAATATTCTTGTAAAAACGACTGGTTTATTCCACGAAGTATTCTATATTTATAGGAATGTTTTTTCACACTAGAACAACCACTTTGTTATGAACCGTCTTATTTTTTCAAAATTTCTACAAATCTCCGCCGTCTTATTTTTTATTACCCTACTCTTTTTTAGTTGTGGTAATGATTTGGAATTAACAAATTACAAAGAAAAATTAGTTGGAGAATGGGAGTTAAAGAATGTTGGCGATTTGCAAATGTTTTATCAAGATAGACCCTTTTTGTTAAAAAATGCAACGATGCTTTTTAACTCAAATGGTACCTTACAAACAAAAATGCTGAGTAGCAGCAATTCAAAAACATGGATTGTAGAAGAGGCTACTTGGTCGGTTACTCAATCTAGTCGCAAAACACTCAACAAAGTAGGAGAAATACTCACTATTGATTCTGATACAGGACCTTTTGATGATAATATTTCTATAGAATTTACAGACGAACGCACATTTTACTTAATACTCAACGACTTAGAATATCAGTTTGTAAAATTATAAAAAGGACATCTCAACCACTTAAAAGGCTTAGACAACCATTTACTCGTTGTCTAAGCCTTTTTTATGTAAGTACAAAAATAAACTGTAATTTTAGACCTAATTAATAGACAATGTCTCTTGGAGTTTCATTAGAACCATCCAAGATTAAATCAAAAAATCAAGCACACAAGCAATGCGTATAGGTATTTTTTTTGGCGGAACATCCAGAGAACGAGAAATTTCTTTTGCAGGCGGAAGAACCGTTTATGATAATTTAGACAAAAGCTTGTTTACTCCAGTTCCTATTTTTGTGGATAGTTTGGGGAATTTCATCTTGCTCAACTGGCAATTCTTGTACAAAGGAACCATTAGAGATTTTTATCCTCCAGCTGCCTATATTCCTGAAACGGAACATCCTTTTCAAGTTTATATTGAAAGTTTGCAAGGTTTGGATGAAACTCAACTTCAAGCATTAATTGAACAAGTAGGGACAGCTGTTGCAATAGATCAATTGCCAGATTTAATTGATTTTGCCTTTTTGGCTTTGCATGGTAATTTAGGAGAAGATGGTCAAATACAGGGTTTGCTAGAATGTTTGCGTCTCCCCTATTCTGGTTCTGGAATCCGTGCCAGTAGTATTGGAATGGATAAGTCTTATCAGAAAAAATTGATGGAAGCCGGTGGTTTTAATATGCCAAATATGGAAATCATCAAACGCCATCAGTGGCTAAAAGGCGCTTCTCAAGATTGGAAAGCACAAGCAATTCAGCAAATTGGATTGCCAATGGTAGTTCGACCAGCTAATCAAGGTTCTTCTATTGGGGTTCGTATCATTAATACCCTAGAAGATATTGAACCAGCTATCAATGCTGCTTTTTTTGTAGAAACATTGACCGCCGCGACTTGGCAAGCGCAATCGACAGCATCAAAAGTTGATTTCCTAAAAGTCTTGACAGACATTCGTACGGGTATTGGCTTTCCATTACAAGTAGTAGAAACAAAAGATTTAATTTATCATCCAGAGGCATTATTGACTTTCTTAGATACTTACTTTGAGAACAACACTGTCATTCATCTTCAAGGTGATAATGCAGAACATACAGTTGTTTTAGAAGAATTTATTTATGGTAGAGAATTTTCTTGTGTGGTTATTCGAGGAGAAGAAAACGAAGCGATTGCATTGCCTCCAACAGAAATTCTGAAAGGAAAAGAAATTTTTGATTATCGTTCCAAATATCTAGCAGGTTTATCTAGAAAATTAACCCCTATTGATTTGCCTGAAGCAGAGATTGAGGCAATTCGAAAAGAGTGCGAAAAGTTATTCGACTATTTAGAATTTAATACTTATGCACGAATAGATGGTTTTATTCAAGAAGATGGACGTATTTTCTTGAACGACCCAAATACCACTTCTGGGATGTTACCTTCTTCATTCTTTTTTCATCAAGCCGCAGAAATTGGGCTAAATCCATCTCAATTTTTAACTTATATTATTCGTACCTCTTTGGTTGAACGTATACAAACTAGCACTCAATTGGGCTGGTACGAAAGCTTGTTGGAAGGTTTAGACACTCAACTCAAAGCGCAACAACAAAACGCTTCAAAGCGAGAAAAAATAGGTATTTTTTTAGGGGGCTATTCTTCTGAACGTCATATTTCGGTTGAAAGCGGTCGCAATATTTATGAAAAGTTAGCCAGTTCAGATCGTTACGAGCCAGTTCCTATTTTTGTAACAGGCAATCGCCAAGCTCATCAACTCCATCATATCCCAATTAACTTGTTGTTAAAAGATAATGCAGACGATATTCGAGACAAAATCAATCATTATAACGTACATCCTATCATTCTTAAAATACAAAAAGAATGTGCTGCTATTATGCAAAGATATACACAAGAGCCTCCAATTTTTGCACCACGACACTTAGAGTATACGCAATTAAAAGAGGAAGTTGATGGCATTTTTATTGCATTGCATGGTCGTCCTGGAGAAGATGGGGAAGTACAACAATATTTGCAAAAACACAACATTCCATTTAATGGCTCTTTGGCTAGTTCGGCTCAAATTACCATCAACAAATATGATACGTTACAATTATTAAAAGAACAAGGCTTGCCTGTAACCGATCAATTGTTAATTAACAAAAAAGAATTCTTAGAGAATCCTTTGGCTATGCTTAGCAACATCGAAAAAGTCTTGACCTACCCCATTATTGGTAAACCTGTTGATGATGGTTGTAGTTCTGCGGTAAAATTAATCAAATCAGATACAGAATTGCACGCTTTTCTAAAAGCTTTGTTCCGTGAACAAGAAGACGTCAATCCTCAACAAGCTGATATTTTAGGTTTAAAACTGAAAGAAGAGTTTCCACAAAAAGAAGTTGCTTTATTAGAAGCATTAATTGATAAAAAAGACGCCGTACACTTCCTAGAAATCACTGGTGGTTTATTAACAAAATACGATGAGGAAGGTAATTTGGTTTATGAAATTTTTGAACCCTCAGAAGCCTTAGCCACAGGAGAGATTCTTTCTTTGGAAGAGAAATTCTTGGCAGGAGAAGGTCAAAATATTACACCTGCTCGATTTGTACCTGCACATTTACCTTATAAACATGAGTATATTTCCAAACAAGTTCGTGCTACATTAAAACAAGCTGCACAAATATTAAATGTAACAGGCTATGCTCGTATTGATGCCTTTGTCCGCATCTTTGAAGATGGAACGGCCGAAACAATTATCATTGAAGTTAATTCTTTGCCAGGGATGACACCAGCAACTTGCATTTTTCACCAATGTGCTATTAATGGTTATAAACCTTATGACTTTATTAGTGAAATTTTAAAGTTTGGCATTCAACGTACTCAACAAACAGCTAGTTTGTAAATCAAGTTAACAAACTCAAAAACAAAACACTTTAAGCAGCAGAAAAGAAAGATAAATTATGAGTAAAACACGTACTTTTTTTAGTGACTTATGGTATCTCCGTAAAACACTATTAACCAATATAGTTGGTCTTGTTGTATTAACCTTTGTGTTAATTTATGTATTGATGTGGGCGCTTAGTTTTTACACCTTGCATGGTGAATCTATCGAAGTACCAGACTTGGTTAACATGAAACTCAAGGAGGCTGAAAAACTATTAGCTACTAGAAAATTAGATTTTGTGGTAACAGACTCTATTTGTAGAGGTGGCGGCAGTGGTGGTTTAATCAAAGAGCAAAACCCTCGTCCCTCTTTTCGTGTAAAAGAGAGTAGAAAAATTTATTTGACCATTACTAGGCACACAGATTGTACTGTTAATTTATATTACAATCAGTTGATTGGTCGCCCTAGAGAATATGTTGTCCGACAACTACAACGGAGTAATCTTAAGGTCGGTAAACTAACTTATCGTCCTGGTGGAAAAGCAGAAAACACGGTGATTGAAGCTTATGTTGATGGCGTTCCTTTGTTTATAGAAGCCGACCCTAATGCTGGAGAAAAACCACCAACGGAACCTAAAAAAATCCCTCAAAATGCAGTCGTAGACTTAGTCTTATTAGAAGGGGTGGATGCTTTACCTCAATATATTCCAAATCTAATTTGTGACACCTATGGAGTGGCGGAATTTACCATCAAAGGAAGCCAATTTAATTTGGGAACTGTCCATATACAAGGTGCTGTAAACGATACGTTGGCCGCTTGGGTTTGGAAACAAAGTCCTTCTGCGGGTAAAAATGCTACTATGGGTTCTGGAATTGATGTTTGGCTGATGAGCGAGTTTCCTGAAGGTTGTAAGGAAGAAGAGCCTTTGCCTATTGATAACGAGTTGGATGATTCTGATGATGATATAAATACAAAGTAAATGATTGGTTCTTTTCCAAAAAGTGGGAAAGAACCAAAATAATTACAGATCAATGGAGAAGAATAAGTACTTTCTAGCTCTTTATACTTCTTTTTTTGTATTTTTAAGCCCCATCCCATTCATTCTTTTACTTTTTGTCCCTAAGCTATGAAATATTTTTCTGTCCTTTTTATTCTTCTTTTTTATCATTTTTCATCTTTACAAGCACAAGACAATCCTAATTATCTATCGCTTAATTATGGAGAGTTAGATAGTATGATGATGGTTAATTATAAAAAAGGAAACCTTACAGGTGCAATTCCTTATTTGAAACATGGTCTAGAAAGAGCCAAAGCTGAATTCGGTACAACCGATTCTACCTATAGCTTATTTCTTGGCAATTTAGCCTTCGTTTACATTCAATTGGGACAATACACTGATGCGGAACCCATTTACTTGGAACAAATTGACATTAAGAAGGAATTATATGGAGAAAAGCATTCCAAATATTTAGCTGCTCTAAATAGTATCGCTATCCTGTATTTTAGAATGGGAAAATATGATGCCGCTGAAACTCATTATAAACAAACCATCGAGTTAAGTAAAAAACACCTTGGCATTGATCATTCCAATCATTCTAATTCGCTCAATAATTTAGCCTCTTTATATCTACAAATTGGTAAATTTGAAGCTGCTGAACCACTCTATATGCAAGCGATAGGCATTATGAAGCGAACGGTTGGGACAGAACACAAAGATTATGCTTTTGCGCTTAATAATCTAGCTTATTTATATTACCAGATGGCTCAATTCGAGGCTGCGGAACCACTTTGGATAAAGTCCACTGCCATTCGAAAGAACACAGTTGGAGAGCAACATCCTGATTACGCTAGTTCTTTAAACAACCTATCTCATCTCTATCAGAAGATTGGTAAGTTTGAAGAGGCAGAACCCTTGATGATTCAAGCCAAAGAAATTATCAAAGTTGTTCATGGCGAAACACATCCAAAATATGCCACTTATCTTAATAACTTAGCTTCCTTGTATGAAAGTATGCAACGTTATAAAGAAGCAGAAACACTTTATCAACAATCCATTGATATTTGTAAAAAAAGGTTGGGTGAAAGTCATCCTGACTATGCGAGTTCCCTTCATAATTTAGCTCATTTATATTATAAAATGGAAAAATATGATGCTTCAGAAAAACTCTATTTGCAATCTCAAAAAATATGGAAAAATTCTGTTGGAGAAACCCATCCTTCTTATGCTACTTCGCTCAATAATTTAGGGGGCTTATATCGTAGAAAAGGGGCTTATAAAGCAGCAATGCCACTGCATAAACAATCCTTGAATATTAGTAAACAATCTTTGGGTACAACGCATCCCTCTTATGCTACTGCTTTAAATAATCTAGCCCTTTTGCATCTAAAAATGAATCATTTGGATACAGCTTTTGCCTATTGTATGACTAGTATTGCTGCCAATAGCAGAAATTTTGAACAGCAATTCCCTAATATTTTGTTACAAAACACTGCTGACACTAAAATTCAATATGCTCCAACAAACTGTTGTAATGAAGTGGCTCCAAATCAGTTTTTAGACTTGTCTCAGTTAGATTATAATAGTGCTTCGGTTTTTAATAATTCCTTATTCAACTTATTAAGTATTTCTAAGGCACAAGGAAAAGCATCTTTGGATCAGAAAAAATTAAAAGCTCATTATAATATTTGTAAAGCTGCAATGCAGGTTAATGAGGAGATTAGAAACGGTTTTTCTGGAAAAACAAATAAATTGAGGGTACTGAAGAATAATAGTATTTTTGTACAATATGGTATTGATGTCGCATTGTTACTTGATGAAGCCACTTATTATGACGAAGCTTTTGGTTTTGCAGAACAAAATAAATCTGTTTTATTAGCTGATGCTGTAAAAGGTAATCGAGCAAGAATATTAGGAGACTTGCCAGACTCACTTGCCTTAAAAGAAATTAAACTTCAGAAAAAAAAGGATCAATTAAAAAAGCGGAAAGCAGAACGCAATTCTAATGAAACAATGATTAAAATTAGTGCAGAAGAAAATGCATTGAATCAAGAAATTGAGGTTTTCCTAAATTCCCTAAAAGATAAATACCCCAAATACCACCATCTCAAGTATGAAAACATTACAGTAAATGCAAAAGAAGTACAAACTTCTTTGCAAGCAAAAACGTTGCTTTTGGAATATTTTGTGACCGATTCTATTACTTATTTATTTGCTATAAGTAAGACTAGCATCGAGTTGTTTCCAATAGATGTAAAAAAACAAAAGCTAAAAAAACAAATTAAAAACTTGCGTTTTGCCTTGAGTGATTACAAATCTATTGTGAATAAATCTGAGTTGACGCAGACTTTATATACCGAATCTGCTTATTGGTTTTATAAAAAAATGTTATCTGTTGCACTTCAAGACAAAACAGTAGACAATTTAATTGTAATTACAGATGGGGAGTTAGGGCATCTTCCTTTTGAAGCGTTTTTGCTTGAACAAGTGCCTCAAGGTAGTGTTGATTATGCAAGCCTACATTATTTAATCAATGATTACAATATTAGTTATAATTATTCGGCTACGCTTTGGAAAGAAAATTTAGAAACCCAAGCTTTGCGTAAACAAGCTAAAATAGATAACAATAATCACCAAATGTTTGCTTGTGCGGCAATTTATCCTGTTGTAGATTCTTCTTTATTAGATTTGCGTTTACCTAATGTATTTAATTTGCGAAAGACATTAAATCCATTACCAGAAACTCAGAGAGAAATAGTCACTTTATCAGAAGTATTTGATGGCACATTTTTGACCGATGATTTGACTAATGAAGCATTTTTTAAAAAGAATGCGTACCAATATGCTGTAATACATTTAGCGATGCATGGCATTCTACATCCTAGAGTTCCTATGTTGTCTTCATTAGCTTTTACAGAGAACAAAGATAGTTTGGAGGATAATTTTTTACAAGCACATGAAATTGCTCACTTGAACTTGAATGCAGATCTAGTTGTTTTGTCTGCTTGTGAAACTGGTTATGGAAAATTTGAACAAGGAGAAGGAGTCATTTCCTTAGCACGTTCTTTTATGTACGCTGGTACGCCCTCATTAGTCGTTTCACTTTGGCAAGTCAATGACCAATCGACTTCTGTTATTATGAACTATTTCTATCAAAACATTGCAGACGGCATGCCAAAAGATGTTGCCTTACGTAAAGCAAAATTAGATTACCTCAAATTAGCTAAAGGATTTGCTAGTCATCCTGCATTTTGGTCTGCCTTCATTCAGCTGGGAGATACTTCTCCTGTTGAAATTTATAGAAAAAGAAAGTTTTCATCTTGGGGCATAGGACTTGGAGTTTTGGCTATTCTTGCTTTGGGCTTTGTAATTAAAGGTCGGAAGAAAGAAGTTGTATAAACTAGCCTAAAAGCAGGAATAAAGATTACAAAATAAGAACACTTCTACAAAGATTTATTCTTATTTTGTACTCTTATTCTATCTACAGGGCAATTCTAAAGTTAATACTATGCAAAAATGGCTCCTCCTATATTGTTTATTTTTTTCTATTGAACTGATCGCTCAAAATATACAAATCCCCTATTCTTCTACTCATGAACAAGTACCAGAATGGGCACAACTAATGTACAGTCCTAATGCAAATTTGTCTACCGTACAAGTAGCTTTTGAACATTATTACCAAACACATACCTTTCAAAAAAACGAGCATACTCAATACTACAAACGCTGGCAACGGCACTTTGCTCGTTATCCGCATTGGCAAGGTATGAGTGACATTGAGCAAGACCATTATCAGCAAAAACAAATCGAATACCGTCAAAAATCTTTACAAATACGACAACAGCGTAGCCCTTCTTCTAGCTGGCAAAGTCTTGGACCTTTTGATTTTGACAAAACAGCTGCTAGTACTTCTTATGCCTGTGGTGCAGCCCATGTTTATACAGTAGAAAAATCTAAGAGCAATGCGAATGTTCTTTATGCAGGAACAGCAACAGCAGGTGTTTGGAGAAGCATAGACAATGGAAATAATTGGACTTTAGCGACCTCCAATTTACTAGTTAATAGCGTTAGAGCTTTAGAAATTAGTTTTAATGACCCACAGATTGTTTATTTCACCTCCGATTTAGACGGAAAAGTATATAAAACTACCAATGGTGGAACGTCTTGGGTCACAACAGGTGATGCCACCTTCAATAGTCTACAACATTCTTGTACAGATATTATCATGCACCCTACCTTTAGTAATGTCTTATTATTGGCTTCTAATCAAGGATTGTATCGTACCAATAATAGTGGTGCTTCTTGGTCTTTAATCCAGTCGGGTATTTTTCAAGAAATAGAATTTCATCCACACCTACCCAATATTGTTTATGCTGTCAAACAAGTGAGCAACCGAACTGAGTTTTATAAGTCTATTGATAATGGTGTAACTTTTGTTCAAAAAATCAATGGCTGGCCTGTTCCTGCCTTTTTAGGTGATCAGCGCCGTACAGAAATTGCCGTTTCACCTAATGATTCCAATAAGATTTATGCAGTTCTAACAGGACAAGTTGGCTTTGCTAGTGGCTTGCACTCCATGTTGGTGAGCAATGACGCAGGAGAGAGCTGGTCAAGTATCTGCTGTGGGGCAGCTCTGCTAAATTTCCCAAGCGCCAATAATCCTAATTTGATGCATTGGTCGGACGATGGACAAGGAAATGGAGGACAATATTATTACGATTTGGCTTTGGCAGTGGCTCCCAATGATGCCGATTCTGTTTTGGTTGCAGGAGTCAATTTGTGGTTTTCTAACGACGGTGCCAATAGTTTCTCCTGTCCTGCCCAATGGGATCATTCCTACAAAGATAATTATGTACACGCTGATATTCACGACATTCATTTTTATGATCATGAAATTTGGATTGCCTGTGATGGTGGTATTTTTTATTCGGTTGATAATGGTGTAACTTTTCAACGTCGAATGAAAGGCATTCAAGGAACCGACTTTTGGGGTTTTGGAGCAGGTTTTCAAGATGGAGAAGTTATGTTGGGCGGTACGTATCACAATGGAACCCTTCTAAAAGACAAGCATATTTATATCAACGATTGGCTTTCTACTGATGGGGGCGACAATTATAGAGGTTTTGTTCATCCCATTCACACCCGCTTGACTTTCTCCGATTATGGAAAGAAGACCTTGTCTGGCAATCGCCTAGTTCCCAATATAATTAGCCCCATGTCACACCTTCCTCACGCAGGAATTACCGTTGGCTTTTCAGGCAGTATTAGTTTTCATCCACAGGTTTACAATACCATTTATAGTACCGAATATTATAACTTATGGAAATCTGAAAACAACGGCTTGACTTGGAAAAAAATACACGACTTTGGCGATGGCTTGATTACTTCTTTCGAAATTTCATGGAGTAATCCTAATGTTATGTACTTAAATTATCACCCTAGTACCCCCAATGCAGATCGCATCATTTACAAAAGTACAGATGGTGGTTCTACTTGGACAGATATTACGCCCAGTACTGCCTTAATTCCAAATGATCGTTGGGTCACTTATGATTTGACCATCAGCGCAACGGATGCCAATACACTTTGGGCCGCAAGAATTTCCAAATATGAAGGAACTCCTATCTTGGATGGCGAGCAAATCTATCAAAGTACAGATGGAGGAAACACTTGGCAAAACATCACAACACCAGATTTAGATGGCGTTTACAGTACCAATATAGAACATCAAAAAGGCAGTAATGGCGGTTTATACTTAGGTACTCGAAATGCTGTTTATTATAAAAATAATACGATGTCTACTTGGGCTTTATTTAATAATAATTTGCCCTTAAGAACACACTCTGTCCAGTTGGTTCCTTATTATAAAGAAGGAAAATTACGCAATGGAACCAATCGCTCTGTTTATGAAGTAGATTTCTATGAAAACACACCTCCTGTCGCTCAGATTAGTGTCAATAATAAATATAGTGCTTGTGATAGAGACACCTTTTATTTTGCCAGCCATGCTGCCGCTCGCAGCAATGCCACTTATAGCTGGCAATTTGAAAATGGAACTCCCAGTACTTCTTCTAATCAAAACCCTAAAGTAGTCTTTGCTAGTTCTGGAACCTATAATGTGACCTTAACCGTCAGCGATGCTTGGGGCAGTAGCACACAAGTTTTATCCAACTTTATTGATATTGCTAGCGATTGTGAAAAAGATACCATTCCAGGTTTTTCCTTACACTTAAGTACGCCAAATGATTGTGTGCAGACAGAGGCATTAAAATACAACAGTAACCAAATTACCTTATCTGCTTGGATCAAAGCCGACAGCATTCAAAATCAATACACAGGCATTATCACTCATAGTAACGATAGTTTTCCTGCAGGTTTGTTGTTTGGTACTAATAATGAATTGATTTTTCAATGGGCGGGTGCACAATGGACTTGGAACAGTGGTTTGTTTGTTCCTGTCGAGGAATGGGCGCATATTGCTTTGGTCATAACACCCGATTCTGCAAGGGTTTATTTAAATGGCGTACCAAGTACTTATCTTGCTAATATGGGAATATTAAATTGGAAAGATGGCATTACAATTGGTCGCTATGCTGATTGGTTTAGTCGTACTTTCAAAGGATATATAGACGAAGTTTGTGTATGGAAGGTTGCTTTGAGTCAAGATGAAATTCGAGCGAGTCAACACCTTACTAAATACGAATCAAATCAGCCTAATCTCATCCATTATTATCAATTTAACTCTTTAGCTTCCTTGGCGCAAGATCGAAGTGGCTTATTGCATGGAGCATTTTTAGGGATTGCTAGTCGAGTCAATTCTACTGCTCCTTTGGGTGGTGGACGTAGCGAAAAACTATGGGTTGATCATGGAGGTATTTATACTAGTAATGCTACCCATTTCAGCTTTGCTACACCACTTTTAGGCACCTACCCTAATGGAGAAATTGTACTCAATCGCTTGAATGTTGCCCCTGACCAAATCGCTGCCAACAGTTTAGCTACGAATGGCTATTGGATTATTAATAATTATGGTACAAATACTACCTTCAGCGCTTTAGATAGCTTAACTTTTGAGGCAATAAATCCTATTCCTTTTGCTCCAATCAACTACACGCTTTATCAGCGGTCCACAAGAGCAGATGGGGCAACTTGGGGAGCTGTACTTGATACTTGTGATGCCATTACCCAACAGCATTTTAGTTTTTCTAACCACCTAAACCTAACCCATTGGGGACAGTTTATGTTGTCCGTAGATAGTAGTACTTTGGTATCCAATCCCATAATTTCAACAGAGCATTTCCCCAATCCTATTATGGTTTTCCCCAACCCTATTGGCAAAGAACAAATCCTAACTATACAAACGCAAATTGAGGCAAGTTATCTTGTTTCTATTTATAATTTAGAAGGCAAAAAAGTAGTTGAACATCATTTTGAGGGTTCACAAACTGAATTGCAGTTACCCGATTTGGCGCAAGGAGTTTATGCCTATCGAGTGGCTTCAGATAAGTTGGTTTATAATGGTTTGTTTCGTTGTTGGTAGGCTTTTGAAATAAGTTGCTACTTTTCTCTAAAAACGATTCTATTGTTATGGAAAAATTTTCATAAATTTATAATTTAAAATACTGCATTAGCGTACTCTTTCGTGACCTGGATACTTCTATTTCTATTTCAGTTGTCATAGATACTTTAGTAGAACGCCCTTTTATAACACGTATAATGTGCTGTGTATTTACCAAAAAAGAGTCATGCAGACGTAAGAATCCTATTTCAGATAGTTTAGTGTCAAAAAATTTGAGATTTTTTGCTACTATAAATTGTTTTTTATTAGAGGTATGTATTGATGTATAACTCCCTGATGCCTCACAATACACAATATCTGAAATAGTAATAATTTCGAAGCCTTTAGAAAGTGGCACAGCAATTTTTCCTGCTTGCTTTTGAATGTCAAAAAAAGAACTAGGAAGAAAGAATACATCTTCATTTTTTTTAGCCTTAATTTTTTCTTGACATTTCTTAATAGCAACTTCTAATTCGCTCAAATCAATTGGTTTCAACAAATAATCTATAGCAGAAAACTTGATAGCATTAATCGCATATTCGCTATAGGCTGTTGTTATAATAACCTCAAAGTTTATTTTTTTAAGTCTAGTTAACACACTAAATCCATCTTCTTCAGGCATTTCAATATCTAAAAACACAAGTTGCGGGTTAGTTGCTTCGATCATTTCAATCGCTTTTTGGGCAGAATTTGCTACCCCTACAATTTGTACCTCTTCGATATATTGTGTCAAAAGCGTTCTGAGAATTTTTTGGGCTCTAGGTTCATCATCGACAATTAAAACTTTTAACATAATATTTCATAAGGATATAGAAAGGTGAATTAATTTTTGTTCTTTAGATTTTCAAATGATCTAATTCTTTACTATGAGTTAAACTAAAAATAGGTATCTGAACAACAACCCTAGTTCCTTTAGCTACTCCTAAAGTATCTTTTAAATCTTCCATCTCAAATTTAAAGTGATTCTTATAAAGTGCTTCATACAATTTCAGGCGGTTTTCAGTAATACTCAATCCCTTTGATTTATAAATATTAGAACGTTTACGTTTATTTTCTTTGGCTCTATCTCTTCCTATCCCATTATCCTCTATAATACATTGTAAAAGTTGACCTTCCTGTTTGTTAAAATTTATTTGGAGGTGACCTTTCCTTCCTTTACAAGGAATAATCCCATGCCAGATAGCATTTTCTATAAAAGGCTGCAATAACATACCTGGAACTTTGGTGTTGGTTTGATTAATCGATTGGTCTACTTGTATATCAAACTCAAATTCATTGTCTGTTCTCATTTGTTCTAGTTCTATGAATAAGCGCAAAGCATATAATTCGTCTTCGAATACTACGGTAGGTTCACTTGACATATTCAAAGTAAAACGCATCAGCTTTGCAAATTTCCCACAATGATGATAGGCCGTAATAGCTGCTTCATTTAGAATACTACTTTGCAGAGAATTTAACACATTAAAGAAAAAATGTGGGTTAATTTGTGACTGTAATAATTGTTGTCGTAAGCTCAGTAATTTGTACTTATTCTGTAGACGAGCTTGATGAGTTAATAAAAATACAAAAACACCTAAAATGAATAAGAAAGTAATTAAGAGAAAAATAATAGCATTTTGCTGTTTCATTTCCAAAGCATTCACCTCCAAATCTTTTCGTTGATATATCGTTTTCAGGCTCAGTAGTTCTTTCTCTTTTTTGAGTTTCTCTACATCGAATTTCACTTGAGTAATCGCTAACATTTGAAGTGCTTTCTTTTGCTCAAAAGAATCCCGCAAATGAAGATATGGAAGAGTTATTTTGACTAGTTGTTTACTATTTTGGGTTTTACTATATATATCTATCAATAGGTGATACCACTCCATTTGTTCACTTTCGGTTTCATTTTCTTGAGAAGCCAACAAGCCTTCCTTCGCCCATTCCAACGCTTGTGAATAATTCCGTTCTCTAATAGCTACTTCTGTTTGTTGTCTACGTACATACAACATTCCATAAGTAGAAGATAGATTAGTAAAAATTTGAAAAGCAGAATCTGTATGGACTCTGGCTTTTTCTAGGTCATTTTCTTCCAGACCTATCATAGCCTTCACACCATGGCAATTAGCCAAACCATCTCTATCATCAATAGTCAAAAAAATTTCTTGAGCTTCATTAATCATAGTTTTGGCAGATTTATAATCTCCTATATTCGTATAAGTCAATGCTAAATTGGTATTGTAAGTAGCATAATTAGATACTTGGTTCTGATCTTCTGCTAATTTTCTTCCAGTAAAAAAAAAATCAAGAGCAGCTTCATAGTAACCAACATAATCATATATAGCACCAATGTTAATATATATAGTAGATAAAGAGGCTGTATCTCTATTTTTAACACAAAGATCAACAGCATCTAGTTGATACTGTAATGATTTTCCTAAAGCTCCTTTTGAATAATAATGATTTCCTAAATTTATTAGAATATTAGATTCTATATACCTCATTGACGAAGTATCTTTCCCAAATTCTTTAGCCAGTAATTTTGCTGTGTTAAACTCTTTTATAGCCGCAGGTTCATCCTCTGAAACGGCTAACAAATACAATCCTTTGCTAAAATGAGTATTACAAAGACCATTGGTATCTTTCTCTTGCAATGACAATTCCATAGCCTTTTCTATATAGAATTGAGACTTATGAATATCATATACTCTACAAGCATTCGCTAGGTCAACTAAAGCTGCAATTTTTTCTGTAGGTATTGTGCAGTCTTCCAAATGTTTTTCTAAATGTTCTATATAAGAGCTGCCTTCTTGTGCCCAGGCAAATGAAGGAATTAAGAAGAGAAGTATGATACGATACATGGTTAATTCATAGTCTTTGGTAAAATAGTCAATATACAATATTTTCAACGCAGTTAATGATGTTTGTTTATCCTAAAAAAAGCCTACTAATTGGTAGGCTTTTTTAGGATATTTAATATTATATCACTATTTATTCATTTCGTTAACTACCTCTCTACCTATTTGTTGAGAAAGCATTGTCAAAGAATATTATTTTTTAATAAAACGATAGCTTAAAAAGGAAGTAATGCCATGCAAAATCATCAATACAGCTATTATTAAAGCAATTTGTTTAGGACTAGCAGGACCATAAGAACTCCCTTGTATATCTGGAGCTAATACCCATAGTAACAAACTAGCAATCACAAGTATAGGGCTTATTTTATTAACATTAGGGTTTTTCATAAAAGCTAAAACTAATAATACTATTGCTAAAATCGGTAAAATTCCATAATAAAATAGATGGAGTAAAGTATAAATAAAAGAAGATGGAAGTGCATTTATTATTTCATCAATTGATTTTAGTTCTTCTTTTACAGCAGCAGACATTTCTGATTTTTCAACTGTTTCTTTCTGTTGAATTAAATCCTGCAAAAGTGCATTGTAGGACTGTTGGGTTTCAGGATTTTTACCAAAAATATGAATGTTTAGATTTTGAGGTCCCATTATAGAGCCTCCTACTCCACCTAAACAAAACAAAACAGCAAGGATTAACATTAAAATTCTCATAATATATATTTATTATTTTTTTATAAAGATAGTTAAGTGTAACACTCCTGAACGTTAATACTTTTAGTTCATGAAGTTTAGTTCATGCTACTAGAGTTCATATAGCAACAGAGTGACTTATTTGGGATGAAAACAGGTTAAAAATATCCTAATATTCATTAATCAGACTTTTCGGACTCTAATTAAAATCCCATCAATGCAAGAATTTTATCAACATCTTTAACGTCTTTGAGTGATTTTTCTAATAGTTTAGTATTTTCATCAACTAGAGTTCTCATTTTTAAGCTAATAGTTTCTAGTTTTTTCCACTTTTCATATTGTTCTGTAATATTTTGAGTGGCATTGATATCTTTTAGCATATTCTCTTTTAATAGTAAAAAGGCATTGTATAAGTTCTTTTTCTTTGTCTTTTTTATCTTCGCGCCATATAGTGTAATGTATCCTACATAATCATTATCGATATAATCAAAAAGTTTTCTTTCTAGATTATCTTTGATAGCTTTAACTTCTTCCTTACTATTTTCAAGCGATAATTTTTGTTTTGTTTTTTCACCTTGTTCGATTTTAAATTTGGTTCTCCCTAGTACCTCTCCATCATCATAAGAATATTTTAAGTAGACGTCCCCTTTTCTATCTGAGACATATTTACTTCCTGTTGTATAGTATCCTTTTAGTTCAATTTTAAAGTCATTGTACTTATCTGCGTTAATACAAAAAGCATCTTTAAAAGTATTTACACTACTATGGTAGTCAAAATTGTTTTCAAATTCTTCTCCTATTTGGTCTGGGTCTGATTTAATCAGGTAAATATCATGGACTTTTTTATCGCCATGCTTTTTGGGATAATATTCCTTATGCAAAGCATAACTCTTATATCCTACTCTTCGCTCCTGTCCAGCTTTGACCAAACCACTTGTTGTTTTATATTTAAAACTGACAGAGACTTCTATTAAATCATATTTCATGATCTTCTCTTCCTTCGTAAAACGAACACCAAGATTCGTCAAATCATCACAGATTAATGTTTGATCATTTTTTATCACTTCTTTAAAATCAGCAATGTAAAGTTGTACGGGATTCTCTTGAGCAATTATAAAAAAAGGAATAAACAATGCAATTAATAGTATTTTTTTCATGTGTAATTTAATGTAAATTAATTAATAGCTACATTAATAAGTGTCTGAAGAACATTGATTTAAATCAAAAAAAAGGATAATAACTTTCTAATCAACCCTATCCAAGGATATAACCTTCCGTTTCCTTTTTATACTCTGTCATACAATTCCTAACTCAACTAATTTTATTTATTAGGCACAAAACTAAAGCATGAAAGAGATAAAATCAATATTTAAAAGTTCCACTTTGTAAGATGTATGTTTCACTATACAACCTGTTCATTTTATTTGTGATTAGCAACTTCATTAAACTGAACTTACAATGAGCGGAGAGAAAAATAAATGACTTGTCCATCAAAAGTCCAGCGGTTCTCACGATAAACGGAATTATATGATAAATATATTTATTTATTCACATCGTGAGAACCGCTGTCAAAAGTCTATACAAATACAAAAAATATTAATAAATAATCTAAAACATGAATTTAGATATACCTTCTTGTCTTTTTAAGAAAATATTCATTCTTAAAAATTTAACTATCAATCCAATAAAACTAATTGACTGATCAACAATAAAAGAGGTAACGATAATAAATAGTCTGATTAATTATCTATAAAACGATCTATTTACAAGACTAGATTAAGAGGACTTAAATGCATATTCATCCGACTACTTATTCAACCACCTTTTTAACTGATTGCCTAACATAGTTTTTTTCTTTAAGGAGAATTGATGAAAATATAGTATTATAGTATTAGATTGGATAACATCCTTCACTCAATTCCGTATAAGAAGGAAAAAGGTAAGGAGCCTAAGCGATGAGTTTCTTTATCTTTAAGCGTATTGTTCTATTCTAAAAGTTATTGCTCGATTTTTGATTCAGAGCTAGTTCTACTACGCTCCCTCCAGCAACAAGCGAGCCGCTTGCAAGCCTGAATTTGCTGCCTCAAAAAACAAGGGCAAATGCCCCGCATCGACCCCTGCATAAGCAATGCCTGTAGTAAGCGCATCAACGTTCGGATTTTGAAGTAAAAAATTAGGTCTTGGAATAGGCATAGCGTGCCCCATCACTTTTAAATAGACCTTTTCTATCTTGTTGCGAATCGACGTTTTTAAGACCTCTTCTATCGCGACAATACTTTGTTCAACTAAGGAAGGTGCTAAGTCTTTAATTTTCAACAACTCATTGCGTTGTGTTGGTTCTAAACAATAATAAGCCGTTAACGTTCGTCGAGTTGCGAAGGGCTGATATTGTGCTCCGGAGTCCACAAAGCCCATAAAAGCTTGCTCCCCTGAAAGGTATTCATTTTGCCAAAAAACAGGTTCTGTTACCCCTTCACTTAATACTACATTAACAACCACCCAAGGTGCATATTCATTGTGTTGAAATAAATGATGACCAGTAGGATAAATGTATTTTAAGGCATTTTTGTGTGCCGCGTAGACAATTTTTTTAGTTTCAATTTGTAAGACTACCTTTTTTTTCACATCAACAACCTCTACTTTAAAACCTGTTTCGGTGGCTTCAATTTTTTTGACCAAGCGATTTGTTAGCAAGCGTTCTTGTGGTGTTTTCCGAATGAATTGTTGTGCAAAATAAGCATTGCCTTGAGGTGGTGAAAAGAGTTCAGGATTATCGTCAAAATAAGATCGACAAGTATAATAATGGATGCCTGCCAAAGCAGAAACAACCTCAGAAGTTGCCCCCCAATCGTCCAACATTGCATAGTCAATTGCTTGAAGAAAAGCTTCATCTAAATCCATTCGTTTTTCTAAAAATGCCCTAAAAGTCAATCTATTTAAATAATGAAATTTAGGATCTATAGACTCTGTTGGCATCGGCATTTTACCGACAAAGGGACGCAACAAAGCTTCAAAATTGTCCTTCATTTTGCCTTCTGGCAAGACATCTGCTCTAAAAACACCTTTATAAAAACTTCGGCTCTCTTTGTCTGGGCGAATCAAGAATTGCTTGTCTACAAAAACCCATTGTTCTTTTTTATAATCATAATCTATCACATCTAAGTCAAATAAGGTTTTTAACAAGTCTTCTCCATAATATTTGGGATAGGCTAAGTCATAATGCGCTCCTTGTGAAAAATATTGATCTTGATGTGCCTTAGCAGAAGAACTTCCCCCCAAATAATCGGACAATTCGCACAATAAAAAATTTTCTTTTCTTAATTCATAAGCCGCACTCAAACCTGCAATCCCACCACCAACAATTAGATACTCTGTTTTTAGTAGTTCTCCCTGCGGATAGGCCTTACTTTCCCACAAAATATGTCCAACACCTGCATCTGATAAAATTTCAATTTCAAAATCATTTTCAACCGTTCCTTGCGTCCAATCATTGAGGTATTTGATTAAAACAGGACTTAATGCCAATGCCCCAAACTTCATAAAGTCACGTCTATTCATCTTGATTTTTTGATACGCATTAAGTCTGGTATCAGACACTTTGAAAGTTGTCTGATACCAGACTTAGAGTTATTACGTAAATAAGTTATTTATTTAGCCTTAAAAATTTGCTTGACATAAGGATTTGCAGCATTGGATTTCCAAATAAATCCATCAATAATATAATGTGTTAATTGTGGTAAGGTCAAAAATGCAATTGCAATCGCCTGTGTCAAAGGGGTTTCCAATAATTCAAAAGGGTAAGCGATTATTGCTCCAAAAAAATTACTTCGATCTCCATAAACCAACATATCCCAACAATATTCTTCCAACCAACCCAAGAAAAAAACTACTGGTAAAATTACCCCAGCAATTTGAATAACCGAAGTCAGTTGATTCTGTTTCAACGTTTTCTTCTGATGTTGATAATAAATAATCAAGGTTAAATAAGGAATGCCATGCGCCACTACATTTGTTACTGTAAAAACTAAATCTGAATTAAAATAGACAATTCCAGTATACCAATTAACAGCTGTTGTTAACATCCAAAGGATTTTTCCTGTATTAATTTTATCTGAACGAAAAACCTCTTCTACTGTCCAAGCAATGATGACTAACCAATAAATAATGTTCAAAGGACTAAAAAAGAGTGCCCAAAATCTAGAAGATATCGAAAACAAAGAACGTAAATTAATAAAGTCATCCATCACAAACCAACTAAAATTTAGCTCTGCTCCAAAATGCCAATAAAAAACAGGATACAAGGTAGCCAAATACAGTACCCATTTGTCTTGAAAGATTTTTTGTACACCAAAATCTTTTGCCTTCATTTTGTACAAAGCCAAAAAACCATATTGTTGCTTCACAAAATGAAACAAGGCTAAATAAGCCAATAAACGCCAAAACCAAAAAGTGGAAATCCAAGCAATTCCTGCTACTAATCCAAAACTTATCAAAGGAGCAAACAATAATAAACTTCGATGTTGCTCAAATTCTTCTTTGTCTAAATAAGTTCTAAAAATCGTACTCCAAACATGCCCTACATCAATACACAAAACAAACACTACCCAAACCCATAAAGGGATGTCTGCTTGCAAATATTTGGCAGGTAAATTAAAAAGTACTAACCAACACAACCAGATTGGAAGGTACAAAGCTGCTAAGTCTATATTTCGAGAAAATAACCACATACTGCTTTATACTATTTTTTAATGCTTTATACTATTTTAAAACCATCTGTCTATTCTCCTCCAAAATTCCACGTCTGTTCCATGAATAAAAAATTCTTGGCATTAATTGCAATAAAGCAAATAGAATCATGATGACTATACATCTGACTATTATGCTCCACAAAACCAGGTTTATCATGAGGATATTCAATGGAGTCTACATTCGTATAATATTCGGTCTTATTGCCTAATAAGGTTAGTAGTTCAGTGGTATAATATTTCGCCTCTGTCGAAGTATTGACTTGTTCTTTACGTCCATTTTCTTTTCTGAACATAGCCATTTGTCTTAAAAGTATACTAGCTTGTTTATCTGAAATTCTGTCCCAGTTTTTGTAGCCATCCCCATCTAAAATATCATCCACAAAATGCTCTATCAATCTATCATAAATGATTCCCGATGAAGTATCATATTCATACAAAAGATTCGGTTCAAAAGAATCTCCTGTAAATACATTAATCAAATATTGTTCTTCAAATTCTGTTACAACATTAAACATAATACAACTATTTGTCTTTAAAAATAATACGACCAATTTCCTTGTGCATAGGTACGATACAAAACAGGATTATGAATGGTATTAATCTCTAATGCTGCAGTATCTACATTCACCAAATCCTTTCCAAAAGAAGTCATCATCATCATGCTCTCTTGATTAATCCAACGAACATCTATGCCCTCAAAAGTAAGGTTTTGCAACTGCTTTTTGATGGCAGTAGCAGGTGGCTCTTTCATAGCGATCACCCAACCCCACTCTCCAAATGTATAAATGTGATTGTGTATAGGCACCACATTTAGACCTGCTGCTTTGATGGTTTTTTCAATGGTTCGAAAGGCTTGGGTTGTATAATAAGGACTAGCTGCTTGTGTAACAAAAACACCATTAGGTCGCAGTCTTTTTTTGCAAATTTGATAAAATTCTCTAGTATATAAGCGGTTTACTTCAACACTCTTCGGATCCGGAAAATCTGCTATAATCACATCGTAAAAAGCTTTGGTAGATTCTAAGTAATTAAAGGCATCAGCATTTACTACTCGCAATTTAGGGGAAAAATAAGCTGATTGGTTCAATTGTTTAAAAATAGGATGGTGTTGCCCAATTTCCGTCATTTCAGGATCTAAATCAACCAAAACAATGCTATCAACATCTGAATATTTGAGTACTTCTCGAATGGCACAACCATCTCCTGCGCCCATGATTAAGATGCTTTTATGGGACTTTGCCAATTGCATCACAGGATGTACCAAAGGTTCGTGATACATCCACTCATCAAAAGTACTGAGTTGTTTTCCCGTGTTTAAGTACAGCCAATAGTCGCCTTGCCACTGTGTGACCGTTATTTTTTGATAAGGTGTTTGTTTAGTGAAGACTACTTTTTCTCGATAACGGCTCTGTTCTCCAAATAAAACAATCGGTTCTGCGAAGTAAAGTCCAACTACTAAAATTACTCCCGTAAGAACAAATCCAAACTGTAAGCGTCCTTTTTTTTCTATCACAATGATCCTTCTTAAGTAATAAAAAAGAAGCATTGCTACAAAAAAATTAACTCCTCCAACCACAAAAGGTGTATAAGTCAGTCCCAAATAACGAATCCCAATAAACGCAAAAAATAAACCTCCAAATAAACTGCCATAATAGTCTTTTTCCATCACACCAGAAATGTTGGTACGCAGGGGTTTATAGTCTTTGTTAATTCGAGTCACCAAGGGTATTTCCATCCCAATCAATAAACCTATAATTACAGACATTAGGTACATAATCAACCAAATACTACTCGTATAAGGCATAATTAAATAGGTTATTAAAGCACAAAGAGAGATTAATATAGAGAGAATTAGTTCTATTACAATAAACGTTTCTAATAGGTTCTTTTCAAAGGACTGACTAAATCTACTGCCCAAACCCATTGAAAATAACATCAAAGAAAGTACAATTGTCCACTGAAACACAGAGTCCCCCAAAAAGTAGGTTGCCAAAGTTGCTAAGACATATTCAGCTACAATTCCAGACAAACCTGTTGCAAACAAAGCCGTCATCAATATAAGGGAGTGCCCCTTTTTCTTGTCCTCCATAATTTCCTAAAAAAATCTGGTTGATTGACAATTTTTGCCAAGATGATACTATATAATTTATGTTGACTTATTTGGTTATAAGTCGTAAGTCATATCGCTAGTTTTATAAAAAGGCAAAATTATAAACCTTGGCAAAAACTGGCAGAAAATCAAAAACCTTTACAGCGAAATAACAATTAAAACAGAGGCACTAATATAAGCAAACGCCTCTACTAAGCCCACTCCAAAATTGGGTTGCTCTTGATTGACCAACTCATCTGTAATACTTCTTTTTGGTAATAATAATTTGTCGGTCAAAAAGCGAAAGACAGGAAAGGCGATTAAAGCAACAACTAACTGTACACTAATTGCAATCGCTGATTCGCTCCAATTACTATGTTCTGACTCAATAGCATATCGTATGATATTTGCCATCCCAACCAAAAACCCAGCTAAGGCTACTGCTACTGCGGCATTACCTGCATATATTTTAGAGAACACATCATAAGGCATGATTTTATTATACAGCATCGCCATTAAAATCACTAAAACTTGTGCGACCAACCAAAATATCAAAGCAACAAAAACATGCTCAGACTCTACCGTCAGAACACCATAAATAAGCAAGCCATTTGCAATTGAATTTCCTGCTTCTACGATTCCAACTGCTACATTTTCTTTTTCAACAATACTTTTTTTCAGTTCCAAACCACCAAAAATAACTCGGTCATTGATAATAATTGCTACATTTAACAATAAAATAGCTCCTAAACCAAAGCCAAAAGTAATCATTAAGTCTTGCGCCAAAGACTCATGTTGAATCCCTGCCATTGCGCCACAAATTGCAAGCAACAAGCCCACAAAGTAACCTACATGAGTTATTGCAAAAGCTAAATTGTCCTTGTCTACCATTTCCGCATCTACATCAACCCCTCGATGCAATAACTGGTACAAATACTTTCCACTTAAAAACAAAAGGAAACAGACCAACATATAAACAAAGGGTTCTCCCCAATAACTGAATTCTAAATATTCTTCCATTCTTATTCTAGTTTATTCTATCTAAGTAAACGAGCAAAATAATTTATAGGTAAAAAATACTTATTTTTAGTGCTAATCGAAGAAGAAAATCGAAGC
>ENA-ORXM01002093-ORXM01002093.1-marine-metagenome-genome-assembly--contig:-NODE-2093-length-24805-cov-4.018643_pt1 | contig 24805 bp, 25 predicted proteins | sample MGYA00237867_ERZ511480 | MGnify/ENA primary metagenome ERZ511480 (study PRJEB26309, sample SAMN06266103) | marine metagenome | isolation source: Algal blade | place: United Kingdom:Sidmouth, United... | reverse complement strand
TCGCTCGTGTTGACGATGCCGCGACGCGCCAGCCCAGTCAGGCCGACAGCGTTGGACGCAATGCCCATCACGCCGGTTAGGTTGGAAGCGATGTAAGGGACGGATGCCATGATCCCGGCGCTGAGCAGTAGAATGACCAAGAAAGGTAGGATGAGGCTGACGGTTTCGACATCGACGGGATCGGCGGAGGCATCACCAATGGTCTCTGCGATCGCAACGATGATGCCAGCAGCACCTGCAGCGGCGACGGGCATCAAGGCGTAGCCGATGGTTGCACGGCTCCAGGCCTCAAAGAGGGATTGAGTGGGTTTGAAGAGCGATGTGATGATCATGAAAGGGGCGATCACGATCATCAGCGCGAAGACGATCTTGGCGAAAGCGATAATCCCAGCGGTAACGGCAGCGAACAACGCGGAGAGCACGAAGAAGATCGCGCCCAGCACGGCGCCGAAAACCCAGCCTGCTTGATCGCCAATCGTGTCGCCGTAGGCGGTGATGCGGGCCACCATGTTATCGAGGCTTTCATAGACGCCAGCTTCATCGCCGGATCCCGTAAGGGCGAGAATAGATGCGCCGACAGAATCTGGAACTTGTGTCGCGATACCGTAGATGACGCTGAAATTATCCCAACTCTGGGCAAAGATGGCGACTAGCGAAATCTTGACCCCAAATGCAAACGCGCTGCCAAAGGTCATGGGCCTAAGTTGCATCACAACATTGATGCCCAGCAAAATCAGCAACAGGACGGCACCTGCTGTGATGACATTGCCCACTGCCGCAGCCGACGAGATGAAGCCATCTTGTGCGACGCTGTCGACAGCTGCATCAACCTGGTCAAGAATATCGCTGATAATCCCCATCTATTCTGAACAACCCTCGGCTTGCTCAGCCTCGAGCGCATCAGCCATGGCATAGAGGTCGAGGACTTTGAACGGCAAGCGCGGGTTGTCCGACGTCTGAAAACGCGGCAGTTCCGCGAACGCCATGTCCCATGTGAATTCGCCCAGGAGGCAATCACAGGTCTCGGTTTCCAAATGCCGTTCGGCGACAAGGATGCGCAGAATAGCGCGATATCCGTTGCGCAGATAAGCGGTTTCCGCAAGATCTGCTGGAGGTCGAGGCACGCGGCAGGCCTCCTCTTCGTCGGGGTTGATTGCCATGGAAGTAAATGGCTTGGGCGAACCGGATGTTGGATCAGGTGCTTCAGCAAGAGTTGACATCGGCAGCGCAACGGCAAGCATTGCAAAGGCCAAACGGAGCGCATTTGCGGCATTTATCATCATGGGTCTACTGCCATTGATCTGAACCGCCGCTCGTCAGCCAATGTCGCCGCGTCGACCACACCAAGCTGTCCAGCGCTGACGCCTTGCGCCGCTTCCAAGCGCCAGATTTGCGTAAGGATGATCCCAAGTTCGACAGTGACTCGCGTGTTCAAATCAACGGCCGCTTTCAAACCGTCCTGATCGTCGATGAGGCCAACCATTGTCTCGAGCCGTTCCAGACTTTGACCTGCCTCAGCATGGCTTTCTTGGGCGGCCACCGACAACATGGCGCTGGCGCCTGCGGACGTCGCGATGCGATTGTCAGCAGGTTGTGGCGATGACGAAAGGGTGCTCAAGGTCTCAGGTGTGAACCCACTGCCGGAGAGCACACGTTCTACCGATGCTTCCAGTTCAGCGCCGGGATTAAAGCCACTCAGGAAATCTCCGCTCGCTAGTGAGCGCGCTGTATTTAACGGGCCAACAAGTTTGCCCCGCAAGGCGCGGAATTCTTCAACCGATGCAAAAAGATTGCTAAGCCCGCTGCCTTCTATAAGAGATGTGAGCTGGGCGTCTAAATTCAAAAGCTGGGAAAGCTGCGTTTCAAGTTCCAGCCGCATGGTTGCCAGCTGTTGCAGCTGCACATTCAGGTCTTCTGCCATGTGTTCAAGCTGCGCGACCAGCTGGCCAAGCTGTGAGCCGTCAAAAGTCGGCACGCCTTGTGCGCGGGCAGGGGTGGATAGGCCGAGGGCGGTTATCGCGGCGACGGAAAGAAGAAGTTGTTTCAATTTGGCACTCCCATTTGCATGAATTCACGCTCCGATAGGCGATCTGCGACCAGATGTTGGGCATGGGCCGCTTCGCGCTGTTGATTGGCTGCCATCAGCCTGACGCGCAGGTTTAGGATGCGGGCGATTTCAGCTTTGGCGTAGGTGTTGAGTTCCCACGCGGCTTTGGCATTTGGTTGGGCATCAATCTGCAGAATGATCGCGCGCAGGCGGTTGATAACCTGCATCGTCGTGGCGTGGCTGCTTGCCGCATAATAGACGCCTGCATCCGAGATGCTGGCATATTCCGCGAGGGCAAAGTCGGACGATGACAATGTGCCGAGCGCGTCTGCGCCGCCAACAACGGCGAGGTATTCGTTGTAGAACTTGGAGATATTGCGCACGTAGCCTTGGGTCTCAGTGAAGGGTGGCACGCCGCCATACTCAATCACGCGTCCGGGGCCTGCATTATAGGCAGCGAGCGCATGGGGGATATTTCCGAAACGGTTCAACTGGGTCGTGATGTAACGGGCCCCGCCCCGCAGGTTGTCCATCGGATCATATGGATTGACCCCGAGGTCTGACGCCGTCCCGGGCATGAGTTGGGTCAGACCGTAAGCACCAACATGGCTTTCAGCGGTGATGTTAAATCGGCTTTCCTGTTTAATAAGTGCCTGAAATAGGCATCGCCATTGCGTGGCGGAAAGCCCTGCCCGTGCAACGCCCGGCGCACCGGCATATTCACCTGCCACACGCACAACCATCATCTCGACGGTTTCGCGCCCCTCGCCAAAGAGGCGGCTGTTCATTGGGCTTGTATCGGTGTTGGGATAGACTGAGGCGACACCAAAATCTGCGTTGCCTTCAAGGGCGCTGATATCAAAGCCTGGGCCGGTCATAGCTGCAGAAATGGCTTCAAGCGTGCGCAGTTGATCTGCTTGTACGTCAGCGATTGAGGAGCGCTCGACCTCTTTCTCACTTTGGGTTCCCAAGTCTTGAACAAGTGCTGTCACGCGCGAGATGGTTTGCCCGATTGCGGCATTGTCTTGCGTCGGGACACCTTGGGCGAAGCCCGAGGTCGCATGGATGCAGGCACAAAGCGCGGCTGATATGATTGCGGCGCGTCTCATTCTGGCTGAGGCAGGGCTTCGAATGTGCAGTCTTTGCGAATTGTGGTTGAGACAGGTGCTGTTGCGGCAAAGGATATTGCTGCGCGTGTTACCACAGGCTCGCCATTCTGGCCGAAGCAGGGCGATGTTTTCTCGGTGTATTGTGCGCAGGCCGACAGCAACAGCACTGCCGAAAGCATGAGGAGGGGTTGGAAATATCTCATTGTGGTCTCCAGAAATCGGGGTTTGAACGCCAGTCTGCTGGCACGCGGGCCTCGCCCGTGGCTCCACCGCCAAGGATTGGCAGTAAGTCACGAAGGGCGGAGAGATCGGCATCGACAAAGACGCTGTCGCCTGCGGAGCGCACCAGTGCGATGCGTTGGCCAATGGTGGGTTGGACGAGCAATGCAGCTTCCTTGGCATTCACGCGCAAGAAATCGTAATCGGCCACTGTGGCGCGGTCGTTCGGGAACAGGATCTGCGTCGGGACGGTTTCAACAATGGTTTTGCCAACACGGCTGTCGCGCAATTGGCTGGGGTATTGCGTCATCATGATCACGACGCAGTTCATTTTGCGTAGGGTCACGAGCCAGTTTTCCAAACGTGCGCCGAAATACGGATCATCAAGCAGCTTCCATGCCTCGTCTAAGACGATGATCGTGGGGCGACGATCCTCAACCACGCGCTCGATTTGGCGGAATATGTAGGAAAGAACTGCCATGCGCTCGGTTGTCATGTCGAGTATCTCGGTCATATCAAACCCGACGATGTCGCCAGAGAGATCGAGGCTTTGTCCAAGGTCAGGCTCATCAAACACCCAGCCAAACCGCCCGCCGGGGGCCCATTCAGCGACGCGGGACTGCAGCTCACCATCATCATCCAAAGACTGGAACAAGGTCTCAAAGCTGGCAAAGCGCTGTAGGGCAGCACCTGCATCGGCATTCTGTGTTACCGCACCTTGGATATGGCGTGATTGTTCGCCTGATAAGGCACCACTGCGTGTCAGCAAAGTCGCCAACCAATCGGACAGCCAGGCCCGCCCACGCTCATCGGTTTCCGAGGCGAGCGGGTTGAGGCCAGTAGGCACGCCCGCGCGGATTTCATTGTAGCGGCCACCCAATGCTCGGACTGCCATTTCCAATCCGCGATCTTTGTCAAAGAAGAACAGGCGCGCGCCGACACGTTGCGCTTGGGCCGTTAGGAAAGCTGTGGTCAGAGTTTTGCCAGTCCCTGTACGGCCCAATACCAGTGTGTGGCCTACCGTGGGCTCTTTGCCTGCAGCGCCTGCTTCGTGAAAATTGAAGCGATAGCCTGATGTACCAACCGTTGGCAGAACCGCAATGCTCTGGCCCCATGGGCTTTTGTCGTCGCTGCGCCCTTCAACACTGCCATGGAGAGCGGCGAAGTCGGCAAAGTTGGTTGAGGAGATCGGCGTCTTACGGGCGCGATAGCCGAAGTTGCCCGGGCTTTGGGCAAAATAGGTGGCTTTCAGCGCCATATTCTCCCGCACGATCACGGCCATGATTTCTTGGCCGACGCGTTTGATCTGGGCGGCGGCGCGTTCCAGCGTGTCGGGATCAGGCGCATAGACTGCAATGGAAAGGTGATGGTCGCCAAACGCGATGCGTCCGGCTTCTTGATCATCCGCGGCCAAAGCCAGTTGGTCGCGCAGAGACACGGCGGCATCATCGGAGGCATGCATCTGTCTGATGATGCGCTGGATGCGCTCTGCCATGATGTTATTCGGGATCGGACTGAAGGAATTGGTCAGCACGATGTCAAGCGGCAGGTCCAAGGCATCAAGGAGCGTCACATCTGTCAGCGCGGGATAGGATTTGATGCTGAAGAGCGTTCCATACTTTATGGCACCTGTTGTGGCACATGTAATTGTCGCCACATCGCCCTCGAACGTCGCGCGGCAATCACTGATGGTATGGGAAAGGGGCAGGGGGCTTTGACCAAATGCAATAGGTGAAAAGCTACCTGCGTTCAGTGTATTCAAATACCCCAGCCATTCACCGCCCGCTTTTGTTAAACGGACAGGGTTTGCCGAAGACAGAGCCACGGCAAAGAAACCCATCACTTCATTGAGTTCTTGGACACGGGCCGCGCGGTCTTTGACCCAAGCTTTGCGGGCAAGTGCGCGTAGAAAAGGGATGCGGGTTGCGAGATTGGGCCGGCGTATGACGCTCAGGTACATCTGCCGCTTCGAGGGGCGCAGGTCTTTCATATGTGCGGCCCAACGGGCGTCAACATGGGATGCGAAGGTATCGCCCTCAACCGGCTTAAGGTCCAAATCCTGCGGAACAGAAACACGGTGAATATAGAAACCGAACGTATTCCCGGTTTGAGCTACGATTGCGGCTACCGCGCGCTTGAGCGCATCAAGGCGATCGTCCTCGGTGGTCATCGGGTTCAGACCATCAAGGCGCAGTGTCGCGAGAAGGTCGCCCTCGCGCAGGACCATCACATCATCAGTCGCCAGAGCGAAGTAGGGCAAGTGCTCCGCGAGGTAGCTTTTACGGGCAAAGCCTGTTCCACCCGATTCATATACCGCGGCGCCATTTCTGCTCAGAGTTCCACCATCAAGCGCCAAAACTGTCACCCCCATGATGTGCGCGGTTTTTGGTCGGACGCACTGTCCCGAAAGAGATGCGCAGCACCTCAAAGAAATGAGGCTCTTTGTCGGCGACGAACCAAAGGATCGGATAGGCAATGATCCCGATCAGGAAGAAGATCAGTGATTTCGTCCAGATAAACGGCAGGACGACTCCCATGGCCAACATCACCAAGTATCCCACAGGGAGACCTAGGTATTTGGGCGGTCGGGCGAGGCCGAGGAAAAGGGGGGATCGTTCCGCCATCGGTTCAGGTGAACCCATCTACGATGGTGCCCGCCGAGAAGATCAGCACGATGCCAATGATAACTGAAGCGAACCATCCCCAGTTCAGCCGCCCCATCATACACATAAAGCCGGTGCCGATGACCGCGAGCGTAGACACGGCAACGCCAATCGGGCCCGTCATGGCCGCCTCAACAGATTCAAGCATTGTAACGATGGGTGACAAGTCTTGCGCGAAGGCAGGGGAAGCAACAAGCGCCAGGGTTGCGGTCATCAGTGGCAAGTATCGTGAGTGGTGTCTTGGCATGAAAATGTCCTTGATCAGTTCAGGTCGATAATGACGGGTGCGCGTGTTGGCACGGTGCTGGCCACACGAATTGATTGCGTTGGCGACGCTCCACCCGACAGCCGTTCACGAATGTTGTGGATGCGCGTTATGTATCCTCGCGTTTCTGCAAATGGCGGGATGCCTGCATATTGCACGACACGGTGCGGGCCTGCGTTGTAGGCCGCTAAGGCGAGATCAACGCCGCGAAACTCTGCAAGTTGCGCCAACAAATAACGCGCAGCACCATCGAGATTTTGGGAGACGTTGCGCGGATCAACACCAAGGTCCTGCGCGGTCGCTGGCATCAATTGCCCTAAGCCAAACGCGCCTTTTGGGCTGATAGCGGTGGGGTTGTAGCTGCTTTCGGCCTCAATCATGGCCTGAAACAAGATGTGCCAATCACGCGTTGTCAGTCCTGCCAGTGCAAGAACGCGGTTTTTCTGGTGGCGCGTAGCCGTTTGGGTGATGAGTGCTAGTACCTGATCGGTGGCGCCGGGTGCGCTCGTATTGCGCGGGGGAGCGACAACTGGCTCTATCTCTGGGGCAACTTCGCTGGTTACCCAGTTCGGGCGCGTGCCATGAAATGTCCAACCAACTGAAGCTTGCGCAGAGCCATCCGCGCGAAACCTGAGAACGTCAGCCGTTGTGCTCGAGGGTAATGCTGTAGTCAGCACCAAAGCACAGATCGCGCCCGTCGCCAAACTCGAGGTGATGCCTGAACAGCCCAGGCCAGATGTTGAAATATCGTGCTTCAGGTCCAAGCGGCGTGATCCGCGTAGACACAAGAATCGCCTCTGGCTCATCCTTGCGCAGATAGATGCACTGATAGCGCGGCTTGCCATCGTCCGTGAACCCCACGAGTTCATACCGGCAGCGGAACGCAACGCCCCTCTTTCGAAGGTCTTTGACCCCATCAAGTGTGATCAAGATTTGATTGCGCGCTATCGGCATTTGAACTCCCCCAGTGAGAGCCCTTCTAGTCCGCCCCAGTACAAGCGGAAAGACACATTGAGTCAATATAATATATTGCAGAAAATAATATATTGTTAGAATATGGCACCATCCCAACTCAGGAGAGCGCAATGCGACAGTATATATCAGCAACAATTCTTGGGCTTTTGGTCTCGTTTGGAACGCTACAGAAAGCACAGGCTTACGATATCGACTGTGCAATCATGCTCTGCATGGCAGGTGGCTTTCCACCAAGTGCCGTTTGTGCGCGTGCCTATAGAACCATGATCCGGCGCATTACGCCGTGGCTCAGTAGGCCACCTTTTGGCATTTGCACCTTTGCCGCAGTTCCAGTTGAGTTGGGCGGTCCGGGTGGAGAGGGTGAAGTTGACACCGCCCTGCCCGAGTATGAATGGCTTAACCGTACCCATGTCATCTGGTTTGCAGGGCGTTCTTACAAACCGCGCGACGAGTCCAGACAATGGGACTGGAGCATTCGATCCTGCGATCGTGAAAACAGAACCTGCCGCTATATTGCACGCGTTTACGGATCAAATAGACAGTGGCCAAGCTCTTTCGTCTCAGAGAGCGGACAGACCATAATATTGCCCGTCGGGCGAGGTTATGGCAGCTTTTATGCACGCGATATCATGGTCGAATATGGCGATTACGAGGGCAACATGGGTCATTCGGACTGGTTTTCTTACTGATTATTGCTCAGGTGTTTTAATTGAATATGGGCGAATAGTCACCTTTACGAGGTCCACTCGTAAAGGGTTGACGTGCCAGCCTCGTTCAACTTTGCCCGTATTCCAGCGGTAGTCAGTGAAGACGAGGGTTTCGGCATTGTGGACCGTCTCAAAGCCTTCCTGAAACGGCACGGCGATAATTTTCTTAACGTTCACAGGACTTAATCTTCACTTGTTACATAGCATAAAATGGAGGTGCGCTGACCGTCAGTCCCGACGATTGAAAAGCTCGGCTGGGTCAACATTCAAAGCGGCTGCCAATTTTTCAATTTTGTCGACAGATATTGAGTAACGCCTATTCTCGATCGATCCTACATAGCCTCGATCGAGTTGCGCCGCTAAAGCAAGCGCCTCTTGGCTGAGGCCGCTTGCGCGCCTCAAGTCTTGAAGATTCAGTCCTACTCGTTCTCGCAAATTTATGCGAGATCAATGACTTCAATCCAGTGTGTTTTACGACGGAGTATACTCTACAAACGTCATGGTTGAATAAGTGGAGTGATGATTGCAGTTGGAACGTCAAGTTGTTGTTTGCTGAGAGGTTGTGGTTCTTTACATGTCTAATCTGACGACCCTGTGTACCGCCGCTGATATCGTAAATTGGCGCATAAGCGCGCCTATGTGAATCTTTGTTAGGATGTTAACCGTGGGAATAGGTGTGAGCTACCCCCCGAAAATCGGACACTGACGTAAGCTGCGATTTGTAGTCTGTTGATCTTCAACACAAAGGAGATCGACGATGTCGAAACGGAAACAACATCATCCAGAGTTCAAGGCCAAGGTGGCTTTAGAGGCGCTGAAAGGCGAAGAGACTGTCAGCGAGTTGGCCAGTAGGTTTGGGGTCCACCCGACGATGATCCACCAATGGAAGCGGGCTTTGCTTGAAGGTGCGTCTGGCGTCTTTGAGCGCGGCGGCCGTAAGGCACCGGAAGTTGATGAAGAACAGGTCAAAGACCTGCATGCCAAGATCGGGGAGTTGGCCAGCGCCAACGATTTTTGGGCCAGAAAGCTCAAGCCCTGGACCGGCAAGTGAGACGCAAGATGATTGAACCTGCCAATACCACCCTGTCCATCGGCAAGCAGTGCAAGCTGCTGTCGATCTCGCGGTCGTCGTTTTACTATGAACCGAAAGGCGAGAGCGAGATGAACCTCGATCTGATGCGCTTGATCGATAAGCAATTCCTGGAGACGCCGTTTTATGGCGTGCGCCAAATGACCTGGCACCTGCGGAATGACGACCATCTCGTGAACGAGAAACGGATCAGACGTCTCATGCGGCTGATGGGCCTCATGCCAATCTACCAGAAGCCCAACACCAGCAAGGCGGCGAAGGGGCATAAGATTTACCCCTATCTGTTACGGGGGCTGCGCGTGGACCGGCCCAATCAAGTTTGGTGCGCCGACATCACTTATCTACCGATGCGGCGAGGCTTTCTGTATTTGGTTGCCATCATGGACTGGTACACCCGCAAGGTGTTGGCGTGGCGGATATCAAACACGCTGGAAGCGGAGTTCTGCGTCGACGCCCTGAACGAGGCCATCCACAAATTTGGTTTGCCACAGATCATGAATACGGATCAGGGAAGCCAGTTCACATCGTTCGCATGGACGGATCGGCTGCGGCGATCAGGCGTGCGCATCTCGATGGACGGCAAAGGGCGTTTTCTCGACAACATCTTTGTCGAACGGCTCTGGCGGTCTCTGAAATACGAGTGCGTCTATCTGCATGCTTGGGAGACCGGGTCAGAAGCCAAGGCTGGCGTCAGAAAGTGGATCGAGTTCTACAATCATAAGCGACCGCATTCTGCCCATGGCGGCCAACCACCTGCCGTGGTCTATTGGCAGAGAATTGACACAAACAACCCCGATCAGCAGGTGCAAAAAGTAGCTTAAATTACGCCAGATCCTGTCCAACAAATGGGGAGTAGCTCACTGTCTGCAACAGCCAAAGATGCCGACAATGATGTGCTCACAGTGACTGTCACTGTGACCGCTGCGCCCGAAGGCAGTGACTATGCCTTGGCAGAAGACGGCTCAGGTGGATACACATTTGTCGCGCAAGATGTCGGGCTCTACAGTTTCGAGCTGATAGTAAGCGATGGCGAATTGCAGGCATCGTCCTCAATCGATCTTACTGTTTTGCCAAGCAACTCGCCCCCGATCTTGGGGAATTTGCGCGATACATATACCGTGGAATTGGGGTTGGAGTTTGCGCTTGATATCAATGCCGTTGATCCAGACGGTGACGCGGTCACCTATTTTGTTTCGACACTTCCCTTGCCGATGGGCGCTAAGTTTGATGCGCAAATTGGAGAGATGCGTTTCCGTCCGGAAATAGGGCAGGAAGGCACATATCTGGTAACGATTGGTGCATCGGATGGCATCGCGTCGGCGACACATGATTTTAGTTTGGAAGTCGTCGCAGGTACTGCCAGCGATACTTCGGTTTATGGTCGCGTCTTGGACGCAGCAGCATTTGCAGCGGGCGTCGAGACGCCACTGGCGGGGATTCCAGTTACGCTTCGCGATGCGGCTTTGGCGACGACAACGCTTGCCGATGGTAGCTTTTCGTTTGGCAGTCTGACCGGCGGGGCCGATTTGATATTTGTTGAACCGAGCAGCACTGGTGGTCCGAGTGGCTACCTTTCAACCTCGCGCTCGATCACGATTACGGAACAACAAAACCGAGATTTGTCGCCAGACTTCCTATTGGCTGCATTAAACGAGGGTTGCGCAGAAGTTGTTGCCGGAGTTGAAACCGTTTTGACAGGCGCCGAGACCGGTATCGTCGTTAGCATAGCGGCTGACACCATTTTGGACGGCGCGGGTGCGGCCTATGTCGGCGAAGTCTGCCTTGGGTCTTTCCCACGTCAGAGTGAGTTGGTTGGTCTTCCATCCGATACGGTTGCTTGTTACGGTTATGGCATCAGTGCGATTGATGCGGTCTTTACGTCGGGCGCGCAAATCACAGTTCCAAACGTGGACAATTTGCCAGAAGCATCAGAGCTTGAGCTTTGGCAGCGTCAGACATCGGGCAGTTTCCGCCGCGTGTCTAAGGGGATCGTGGACTCTGGAGCCGTTACGGTCTCCTCAACACTTTCCTCGATAACGTCTGGAAGCCAGTTCACAATGCTTCCACAGCAACCTGATTTGAGCCGCGCAGATGATCAACCGACGGGCAACCGCGTCTTATCTGTCTTTGATGGCGACTTGAACGAAACTTATACATTGCCTGGGTACACTGCATTTAACCAAACCCAACAGGTTGGTTTAAGCTACCATTCTACGGCTGCTGATCCGACAGTCATTGTCGCAGCAAACACAAAAATTTTAGCAACGGCATCTTTGCCAGTGAGCCTGGAAACGGGACTTGAGATTGGTGGACTGACTTATACTGCGCCGCAAACTTGGAACCCTCGCTTGGCTGCCGATGGCACAACACCGGCGCTTTTGGGTGAACAGGTTGATATGCGTCAATCGTTCCCATTCGACGCCAGTGGTCTGCCGACGGCAATCTATGATGCGACGTTTATTGCCAAAGCAAAATATGATTGCTCTATTGTTGCAGATTCAAATGTTTCCGAGATTTACGTTCAAAACGAAACAGAGAGTGTTTATGGAACAGGGTGGTCGATTGACGACCTGCAAAAGGTTGTCACGAACCCAGATGGAACGGTCTCAGTGATCGACGATGATCAGGTTGCGACGTTTAAACCTGAGCCGACATTCACTAATTTTGAAGCGGAAACGCTCTACTTCCCTACAAATGGGACAGTTGATCTCAAGACAGGTGATTTTGACGGAAACGGTCATATTGACTTTGTCTATTCAGAAGGCGGTTATGGTCGGTTAAATGTTGTTTTAAACTACGGCGACCGTCAATTTGAAACTGTAGAAGGCCCACAAATTGCAACGCCAAAAGAGGTTCCATCGGCAGGAATTTATTACCCGTCAATCACAAGCTTAGAAACGCTCGATTTTGACTATGACGGTCTCTTGGACGTTATTTACACGGATCAGGATGTCGACCTAACTGTTCCTATGGTCGGGCAAGGAAATGGTTCTTTTGTCTCGGGTCTCGCGATCCCTGGTCGTTCCACAACTGTAGCTATTGCTGATTTTGACGGAGACGGCTTTATTGATTTCGTCGTTCCATCAGGGTCGTACAGCAGCTGGGGCTTGGGAATATTAGCCCCTAAATATTATTATGGTAATGGGACAGATTACGACATTATCACATATAATTTGTTTAGTGGGCAAAGCCTAGATTCAGCGGTCAACCAAACCATCGTCGCGGATATGGATGCTGATGGTCTACTTGACATGGTTTACCGAAACGACGAAGGCGTTAGCATAACCTATAATAAGGGCACCAGAGGTCTGGGCGTTTTGAAGCAGTTCCAAATGGGAACTTCTCCAAGAAGAACCTTAGGGAACTACGCCGCTGTAGCTGACATTAACAACGACGGGTTGCCTGATGTCATTACGAGCGGCAACGATCTCTTGGAGGTCTACTTAAATATCGGGGATCGTACTTTCGCTACAGGTGTTGAGCTTGTTAGGCCCGTCGGAGCTACATCAGCAGGACAAATCAACCTGATTGACGTTAACGCAGATGGTGAACTTGACTTAATGTACTCTGGACTTGCAGACTCTGTAGAAGGCCCGATTGCAATTTATAGCGGAAACGGCGACGGAACATTCGGGCCACCGGAATTTGGCCTCATCGATCATGGTGTAGGAACGACTGCGGTTGTTGATATTGATTCAGACGGTAGTTTGGACCTGTTGTCGACCCAACGTTTCTTTGTCGCAATCGACTTTTCTGACCCGACAGCAAGCGGCAAGCTTGTTGCTGGTGCTGGTGAATTCTCCGAGCTCATTGCCCTTGATGGCGGTGGTTGGGAGCGGCGCTACAAGGATGGCGCCGTGGTCGCGTTTAACTCCGATGGCCTGCAGACCGCTAAGGTTGATACCTACGGCAACCGCATCGAATACGCCTACGGAGCAGACGGGCGCCTTGCGTCAATCAGTGACCAAAACGGCGACGAAACGATTTTTGCATATACTGCAGAAGGACGTTTGGACACGATTACATACCCTGATGGTCGTCAGACAATCTTCACTTATGATGATGCGCAATTGGCGACGATCACGGAGCCTGCTGGTGGTATGATTAGTTATCGCTATGACGAGAACAACCGTCTCGTAGCTGTAACCAACCAGAACGGCAACGCGACGAATTACAGCTACGATGCTACAGGTAAGTTCTCTGGCGCGGAATTGGCCGATGGCTCAAGCATTTCAAACCAAGTTGCCTCATCTCTTGGATTGGTTGGGGGGCTTGGTAATGAACTTCCTCTCCCATTGGCTTTCGTTGCTCCAGAAGATCGAGTGACAACGGTTACCGACCGCAAGGGTGAGCAAACCGAGATTATTGTGAACCAATTCGGTGCTGTTGTTCAGATAACCGATCCGCTTGGCCGGATCACAAAAATGGATCGGAACGACAATAACCTTGTCATAAAAGTTGAGCGGCCAGCATCTGACGGTAGTATCCGCGTCGATACGATTGCCTATGATGACCAAGCCAACGTAGCTGAAATGACCGAAGCTTTCGGGACAGCCTCCGCGAGAACAACGTTTTATACCTATGAGCCGACTTTCAACAAAGTCACTAGTATGACGGATGCTGATGGGTTCCAGACCGCTTATGAGTACGATGCATACGGTAGCGCGACACGCACTATTGATCCTGAGGGCGGTGAACAGACTTTCGCCTATACGCCAGAAGGAAAGCTTCTGAGCCAAACCGATAAGAACGGCAACGCGACCGCTTACGCATACAACGCAGCCAAGAACCTAAGCCAGATCACTTACGCAGACGGATCCGTCTCGCAGATGACCTACGACGCGCGTGGGAACACGACAGCAATGGCTGAAGCTTCGGGAACAGACATCGAGCGGAGTATTCAACGTACATATGACGCCCTGAACCGTGTGCTTACCGTTGAGGTAACAGGTGCCGATGGTGCTCAGATCGACGGGCTCACGACTTATGCCTACGCACCAGCTGGCAACCTGACGTCGGTTACTGATGAGACCGGGCTGGTAACGTCGATGACATACGATACGCTCGAGCGGCTGGTCAGTGTTAACGATCCTGCTGAAGGTATGATCCAGCGTGTCTACAACGCGGCTGGTGAAGTAACGCAGCACATCAACGGTGCGGGAGAAACGCATAACTACAGCTATGATGGGGTAAGCCGCCTGATTGGAACCGTTGATCCTGCAGGTTACGCTAAGGAATTCGGCTACGACCTGCGCGACAATATCGCGAGCGTGACTGATGGGCGCGGTGGCCAAACGGGCTTCACCTTCGATGCATTGGACCGCATGATCACGCGGACCAATCCTTTGGGTGAAACGATGGTCCGTGGTTATGACGGGCGCGACAACCTGACAACGCTTACCCGCGAAGACGGGCTCGTGGAAACAGCGGGTTACGACGGCCTCGGGCGGCGGACCTCTGTTGGCACACCAGACAACGCGCTGACCTATGCCTATGACGCGCAGGGAAACCTGAGCGAGGCAGCCGATAACGACAGTCGTGTGACGTTCACCTATGATCTGCGAAACCGCTTGGTGTCTACAACGACGGATGGCACGGTCGGACCACAACCACAGGTCACGATCAGCTATACATACGACGCGCTTGATCGGCGCACGTCGATGTCCGACAGCTTGGGTGGCACCACCACCTATGCTTACGATGTCGAGGACCGCTTGACCGATCTGACAGCGCCTTGGGGTACCGTCTATAACTTCGGTTACGACGGGGAAGGGCGGCGCACATCGCTGACCTCAACCTCGGGTCGCAACACGGCTTATGGCTATACCAACGGCTTGCTCACCTCACTGTCGCATGTGCAGTCTGGGGTCGCACTTACCGATCTGGCCTATGCTTACGACGTCGATGCACAGCTGACCGCGATCAAGGACAACCTTGACCCGACCAAATCGCTGAGCATCGCTTATGATGACCTGAACCGCCTGTTGCAGGTCGCCGAGGGTATCCCTGTGATCGACGGCGGCGTGCCGATCCCTGTCGAGGATTACGCTTATGACGAAGAGGGCAACCGCTTGGCCTCGCATCTGTCGAACCTCTACGCGTCCAACGCACATAACCAGTTGGAAGAGGACGACACCTTCACCTACGCCTACGACACACGCGGCAACCGCATCTCGCGGACGGCCAAGGCGGATGGGGCGGTCGAGACCTATAGCTACGACAGCCAGAACCGGCTGATCGGCTATGCATCCGATACGACAACCGCCAGCTACGCATATGACGCGATGGAGCGGCGGATCGCGAAGACGGTAGACGGGGCTGTGACGGCTTATGTTTATGATCAATTGTCCCCAAGTAACGTCAAAAACGAGATTGTGTTAGATTTTGAAAATAGCGATTTGGCACGACGATGGCTTTACGGTAACCGAGTCGACGAGCCCCTTGAATTTGAAAAATACGAGGGTACGACGGCGCCAAATAGCGGATACATTAATACACTGCTTTCGGACAGATTGGGCTCAATTGAGAAAGTTTTAACCCAAGCATCTGGAGTAATTGAAGCGGAGCTAGAATACAGCAGCTTTGGTGAGCGCACGATGACTGCCGGGCAAGCATCAGGTGTTGTGCGATACGGATACACGGGCCGTGAACATGATGATGAGAGCGGACTAATTTACTATCGCGCACGTCACTATGATCCCACTACCGGCCGGTTTATGCAGCCAGACCCAATTGACTTCCACGCTGGTGATCTGAACATTTACGCTTATGTTGAAAATGATCCAATCAATTTTGTCGATCCAAGTGGCTTGTTCTTAAACAGTGTGGAGCAGGCGCGGTTAACTCATCAAGCCGCGGGAACAGCGGTTATTGTAGCCCAGAAAAGCGCAATTGGTGTCACCCAATTGGCTGCTATGCTCGGATGGCAACTCTGGTACTTCTGCGAAGTATACACAGGATCTCCAGGATGCTTTGATAAAACAGCAGAAGAGGCTCTGGAAACACAGACCGATACAGGTCAGCCGGGAGGTGGGCCAAATCCACCGACGGTTAAGAAGCCTGGTCATTGCGGTGGAGTATCTGTGCATGGAAATAGCAGGTCTTCTGATTTATATACTGTTCTTTATGCCCTTTACGATTCAGACGGGATGTTTTTAAAGTATGGGGTAACTGCGATGGATCCGCCGTCCAGTCGTTACTCGGTGGGCTTAAGCAGAGGGATGATCATATTGGCTGGCGGATGTCGAAGTGACATGCTCGACAAAGAAAGAAAACTAACTTCAAGTAATGGCGGGCCTTGGAACTTTGAGCCTTGGTCTTCCTCAAGAGGGCAGCGTTGAAAATGAAACTGTCGGTTGGGTGTAAGCATGATCTGATTGGCCTGATGGATAGCTGGGACCCAAGCAAGGGAGATGCTTTAAAGTACGCCCGTTCGCTCTTTCCGAATACATTTGAAGCGATCAAGGCAGCAATAGAAGAGACTGAAGCAATTTTGTTGCCAAGTGATGGAGAGTTTACAATAACACTTTTTATTCACTATACAAAACCGGCCCCAAGCATTCAGAACAAGGAAAAAGTACGTAAGGTGAAGGGGGGGTATACGGGAGCGATTCATATCTATCGGACGGATCTTATTGATGGAAAACAAGAGATCCAAGTGCTGGAGATCTATGGGATCGTGAAAAGATATTTAGATGAACAGATCAATTTGCTTTTAGATAGAAAAGAATTTGCAAGGTAATGGGAAGGCGGGGCATTTCCTGTTCTCACACGCCGTTGGATGCATTCAATTGCGGTGGACGAGCCTGTCGGGTTCGAGACTTATACCGCCTCAAGCGGCGTCGGATCAGGCGTTGAGCACGCGATGTACGCCGACCGTCAAGGCTCTGTCCTCTGGGTCACCGACCCCGCAACGGGCGAAGTTGCGGCGGCGTATGAATACGACGGCTACGGAGCGATCACCCAAACGCAAGGCGTTTTGCAGCAGCCCTACGGCTACACAGGCCGCGAGTTCGACGCTGAAAGCGGGCTCTACTACTACCGCGCGCGGAGTTATGATCCTGAGGCGGGGATGTTTGTGCAGAGCGATCCGATTGGGTTTGCGGGGGGAAATTTGAACACCCGAGCCTACGTTTCAAATAACCCATTCGCCTATACAGAGTAACCGCTCCATTGTTACCGCGGTGATCTAGCCTTGATCCGGGCGACAAGTTCAGCGTCATCTACGAAGTCTTCAAGGAACTCATGCCAGAGTTCGGTGGTCATACGGGCGTCGCGGATCATGTCCTTCAGCTCCTCGATGCCGTCGTCGGTCAGCGCGGTAACGGTTTTGTCAGCACCGGCATAGACGTTGACGATGTTGCCATAGGTGAGGTTGTCGTCGTTGGAGATGATCGCTTCGAGAAGCGCGACATCCTCGCCCAGCTTTCTGGCGACGTAGTCGATGGTGCAGACATGGGTCACCGCAGCCATCAGGCGGCCTCTGAGCGGGCCGTGGTCAGCGGCACCCAATTCCACGGCAACAACTCATCCAACCGGTTGACCATATGATCGTGGATGCGGTCGAGAATGTCAGCGAGATAGGCCTGCGGGTCGAGACCGTTGAGTTTTGCGGTCTCGATGATGGTCATGGCACGGGCCAGAGTTTCCGCACCGGTATCCGCCCCTGCAAAAAGCCAATTTTTCCGTCCTATGCCAATCGGGCGCAGGGCGCGCTCGGCTGGATTGTTGTCGATCGCGACGCGGCCATCCGACAGGAACAGGCTGAAGGCATCCTTGCGGCTCAACCCATACCTGAAGGCTTTGGCCAGATCACTCTTGCCCGGAATGCGCAGGAGTTGTTGCTCAGACCAGGCAAAGAAGCCATCGACTTTGGGCTGGCTCAACTTTTGACGCGCGGCATGGCGGATATCAGCCGCTTGACCGTTGGTGTCGCGCTCAATGTCGTAAAGTTTGCCGATCCGGTCGAGTGCTTCGCGGGCAATCTCGGACTTGGTCGAGGTCCAAAAATCGTGGAAGTCGCGCCGCAGGTGCGCCCAACAGGCCGCTTCGCGCAAACGCGGCACACCATCAGATTCAGGCTCGTAGAGTTTGGCATAGCCCTTGTAGCCATCCGCTTGCAGAATGCCGCGCGCGTCAGCCAAATGGCTGAGAACATGCTCTTCCTTCCAATTCGGGGCGAACCGATAGACAGCTCCGGGTGGTGAAGTTCCCGCCCATGGACGTTGGTCTCGCACATAGGCCCAGATCCGACCTTGCTTGACCCCTTTGCCAAGCCCCTTGTCGCGCCTTGAACGGTCCAGCACCCGGATTGGCGTGTCGTCAGCGTGCAGCAGATCGCTGCCCATGATGTTGGCCTCAATCCGTTCAATTAGCGGCGCCAGTGTTTTCATGGCGCGTCCGCACCAACCCACAAGAGTGCTTTCAGGAATGTCCGCGCCCATCCGCGCAAAGATCTCATGCTGACGATACAAGGGCAGATGATCATCGAACTTCGACACCAGAACATGCGCCAGCAGGTTTGGCCCCGCCATGCTGCCAGGGATCGGGCGGCTGGGTGCGGGCTCCTGCACCATCTTCTCACAACGACGGCAGGACTTCTTAATGCGGGCGATCTGGACCACCTTCATCTGGGCTGCGATCATATCCAGCAACTCGCTGACATCCTCTCCCACCACACGTAAATCACCGCCACAGTCAAGACAGCAGGTTCCGGGATCAAGCTCACAGCGCTCGCGCAGGATCGCATCAGACACACGCGGGCGACGGCGCAAAGTGGGCGCAGAAGGCTCCTCAGGTGACGGTTCGTCCAGCCCTTCGTCGATGGCCGCGTCATCGTCTTCGGCCACGGCAACCAGCAGATCTTCAAGCGCCAATTCCAGCTGCTCGATCTCACGCTCGACCTTCTCCGAAGATTTTCCGAAGGCCAGTTTCTGCAACTTGGCGATCCGCAAACGAAGCGCCTGAACCAGTTGATCATGGACCCGCAGCGTCGCCGACATCTTGGCGTTCTCGATCTCAATCCGAGTGTTTTCAGCCTGCAATTCCGCGATCAGCGCCCTCAATACGGCGGGGTCATTGGAGAGGTTTTCAGCAGGTTTTGACATGCGCTTGATTACCAAAAAGCAGGCCGAAACACCATATAAATAACGCCCATACAGACGTAAATCACCCGACGCGCGCGGGTGGCGCACCCCAATCCGGACGCCGCCAATCGATCCCTTCCCAAAGCATCGCAAGCTGCGCAGAGGTCAGGCGCGCAGAACCATCTTTGGCACTTGGCCATGGGAAACGGCCGCGTTCCAGAACCTTGTAGTACAGGCAAAACCCTTGGCCATCCCAGTAAAGCAACTTCAGCCGATCACCGCGCCGCCCCCGGAAAGCGAACACCGCACCACCTGTCGGTTTCTGGCGCAGCACATCCTGGGTCAAAGCCGAAAGGCCCGCGATGCCCTTCCTCATATCCGTGACGCCACAAGCCAAATAAACCCGAACCCCAGTTCCTGGACCGATCACGCCGCGTCTACCGCGCGGATCAATCGCGTCAGCGCGGCCTCATCGATGCAACTATCGAACCGCAGACAGCGTCCGCTCTGCAACCGAAGCTCAAGCGGCACAGCGGGAGCAGGCTTCGGCTCAGGAGTCGCAACTTCCGCAACTGCGAAATCGACGGGAAGAAAAACCGTGCCCGCGCCAAGCGGCCACAGACCTTTCTTCTTCAGTTCATGACGCCATCGGTAAATCTGCTGCCGGGTCACATCGCACCGATGCGCAACCTGCGTCACCGTTGCCCCGTCAATCCCGACAGACGAAACGATCAAGAGCTTATCCTCATCACTCCATCGCCGCCGCCGTTCAACACCAAGAACCTCGCCCCCGCATGACAACCCCCGCATAAGACACGTCACTAGCGACGTCGTTATGCACGTGTCTTAACGCATCACGCCAAAATCAGGCAGGCGGTACCAATCGCGCGGTTACTATACAGATCCAACAGGCTTGCTAAAAGATACAAAACTCGAAGCTACGCTCATTGCGAAAAATGAACAAAATATAAGAGTTGCGGTGCTTCCAGGAATTCTTGGTTCTGTCGCATGGTTGACCGGATACACCGTCGGTCTTTTGGAAGTGTTAGACGCCGACATTGATCTCGAAGATGGGCTACCTGACGAGGAACCGTTGCCTGACACAAGCGGCTTAGGGAGTGGGGGCAATCACAATCACCACTGTCATCCACAAGCATACGGCGGCTCAAACGATCGGTCGAATATTAGCCAAATCACGGTCAGAGAACATCAGCGACTCCATAGTCTAATGCAAGCTAGGTTTAAAGAAATAATCGATGCAATGACTGGAAGATCGATGGCTACCAGTGGAGGCAGAACAGGGAGAGATGTGCTAAGTGATTTTGGTAGTCAGCGCGTTAAGGAAGAGCTAGAAAAATTCTACAGAGATTTTCCCGAGTTTGGATGCTAATGATGTTTGCTTTCTTGAGTGTTGAATTTAACGGTAGAGAATTGCTTAAGTCTGCAAAAGAAATACCACGGTGCGGTAAATGCGGATGGCCAATCGATAAGTGGTCAGTTTCAGTTGATGATAAAACCATACTTAAGTCGGATATATCGAGCAGCGCCGATGGTTTCATAATGGTGTCCCCCAAATTCAAGGCAATTTACGAGGGAGATGCGTTGGAAGGCTGTAGTTTTCGCGAATTGCCCAACGGACATTTTGTATTGGTTATCCACAGAGCCATTCAGTTTGATGAAGATACACTAAATCTAACAAAGCGTGGAAAATGTGATGCCTGCGGTAAGTATGAAGAAATGTTTGGCGCCGCAAACGCGCCTAAGATAGCGGCGCAAGAGCCGTTAATCAAACCTACAGAGATTGTCAGAAGTCATTTAGAGTATCCTTTATTAATTGACGGTGTCGGCGGCTTTTATAAAATTATTGTCGGTGACCGCGTTCGAGAAGTGTTCCTGGCCTCAGGATTTGGGGCGAAAGCATTTCAAAAAATTTCCGATAGCTAGTATCGTCTACTTTTAAGGCTTGGACAAAACGGGCGATTCATCTACCTTCTCCAACCGCCGACACCAACTCAATCTCCGAAATAACCTTCTTCTGAACCAACCGCTCCCCATCTGCCTGAATGGGGACCATGCCGTTATCCACGGCGAGTTTGGCGAGCACTTTTCCGCGTGATCCTTGGCTGATTGCATCTGCAAGTGTCCCGTCGATCTGCAAAAGCTCGCTGATTGCCACGCGCCCTTTGAGGCCCGTTTGCCCGCAAATCTCACACCCGTTGCCATGGCAGTCAGAACAATTCGCCCGCACCAATCGTTGCGAAATAACCCCGCGGAGCGTGGCCCCGACCAGATAGGGGGCGACGCCAAGGTCCAAGAGCCGATCAATCGCCCCAACCGCGTCGTTGGTATGGATTGTCGACAGCACAAGCCGCCCGATGAGCGCCGCGCGAACGGCAATTTCGGCGGTTTCCTCGTCGCGGATTTCGCCGACCATAACGACGTTAGGGTCTTGTCTGAGGATCGCACGCAAGGCCTTGGCAAAGGTCAGCTCAACGGCGGTATCCACCTGCACTTGGTTCACCCCATCGAGTTCATATTCGATAGGGTCCTCGACCGTGACGATCTTTTGGTCCTCGGAGTTGAGACCCTCCAGCGCTGTATAAAGCGTCGTCGTTTTCCCACTGCCCGTGGGCCCTGCGACAAGAATGATCCCGTTGGGCATGGACGTGAGTTTCTGGATTTGCGCGACACGTTCGTCAGGGAAGTGCAGGGCCGCCCAATCCAGCTGCACGCGGGTGCGGTCAAGCAGACGCAAGACGATGCTTTCGCCATGTTGCGTGGGCAGCGTCGAGAGGCGGATATCGATGCTGCGGCCCCGCACGATAAGCTCGGCGCGTCCGTCTTGGGGTCTGCGCTTTTCGGAAATATTCAGATCGGCCATGATCTTGAGACGAGAGACAACGGACTGTCGGACATTTTCAGATATTGTGCGATGGGTCTGAAGCGCTCCGTCAATGCGAAACCGAATGCGTGCGCCAAGCTCAAAGGCCTCGACATGCACGTCGGACGCCCCCGCAAGAACGGCGGCGCTGATGATGCCATTGACCAAAGCAATCGTGGGGCCATCATTGGCCAAGGCTTGCAGGCGTTCAACGTCGCTTTTGCTGGACCCAACTTCGCGCGGATCATCCGCACCGCGCACAAAGTTTAATGCAGCCTTGATTGTGCTGGGGGTAGCGATGATACCTGTAACCTTTTGATCAAGCGAAAATGCAAGGCTGGCGACGACATCATCCATGTTTGGGTCTGATGTCGCGACGCGAAGTTCACCGTCAACGAGCTGAGCCGGGATCGCACCGACACGCTCCAAAAACGCAAGGTCTAGCCCAAGGTCTTTTACCAAGTTGGTCTCAATCTTGTCTTGGTCTACAAAATTAATGGACAGATGTTTTGCCAGTGCTTGGTAAATTGCGGCCTCTTCGGAAAGGCCCAATTCAAGAATAACACGCTCGACACTGGTGTGGGTTTCCAGCGCGGCAGCCGACACGCGGTCTTTCGCAGACGCAGGCAAAATTCCCGAGTCAACAAGATGGGTTAGAAAAGCGTTTCCGTCTAACAACATTTTTTCCTCTTTGGAGAAGAATCCTCAAAACTCGCTGAAAGAGATACCATTCTGAGTGGTGTTTGGGTAAGTTGTTAATCACAAATAATAAGTAATCTTCTAAATTACGGGCAGAGCATGATTAAGAGGATTTTCCGCAGTTATATTGGGGAGTTACGATCGTTCGGGCAGGCATTTATTCCTGATTGGCTTTCAGCGATGTTCATTGGCGTACCAGTGGCTGGAAAGTTGAGGGTCATTAGTGATGACCGCATGCCAAGTCGTAATGAAATCACAACTGCGCAGTTGTCTCTCGCCTTGCCAAACAACGCGGCGGGTAAGACCAAAATTGTTGATGTTTGCCTTCCAAAAGACCTGTTGTTGGCTCGCTCGGTTGCGGTTCCAAAAGGGGCGGAGGGCAATATCAACGAGATTGCTCAATTCGATCTCCTGAGGAAGACACCTTTCAAAGTAAGCGACATTTATTGGGTGGCGACCGCCTATGCGATCGACGGGGCCTGCACACAGTTTGTCATGAAGCGCAGCCAAAGTGTGATCTATCGTAACGCACTGGAAGCGAGCGGTCTTCAAGTTCGGAAGTTTACTGTTGAGGATGCTTCGCGTGCGCTCACATTGGCTGATTTTTCGAAGGAGATCGCACCATTTGGTTGGCTTTGGAGGCGGGTAAATGGCTTGCTTGGCGCGGTGGCGTGTTTACTGATTTTAGGGCTTTGGGTTTATCCAACTTTTGTTTTAGATCAGCAACTTAATGCAGCTCAGGTTGAGTTAGATGCCTTAAGGGCGCAGGCTGTGACGTTGCGCCGTGAAGTTGATGAACAGTCGGCGCTCGATGCAACGCGTTCTCAGTTTTGGGATGCTGTGGTTAAGAACCCGCGCTTATCAGAAGGGTTGCGCAAAATTACAGTCGCTTTGCCTGACGAAGTTTGGATCTCTGATATGAGCTTTTCCCCCAGCGAGATCATAGTTTCGGGAGAAACCAGTGGCTCGGCTGCCGATTTGGTTCTCCAATTGACGCAAGCGCGGCTGGATTTCGCGCCTTCGTTGGCGGGTGCGGTGTCGCGTACAAGTAACGGCGATGAGCGCTTCAGCATGAAGTTCACCCCAACCGAGCTCATCCCATGATCCAATCTAACCTACGTCCTATTGTGGCTTTCGTCGTAACGACCTTATTGCTCGTTATGGCGTGCTGGTTGTTGCTTGTTTCGCCAATCATAGGATGGAAACAAAACGTAGCTGAGAAGCATGCACAAATCCAAGCTGACACGACCCGCATCAAGACTTCGATCAGTGAGCTAAGCTTCGAGAAAAATGCGTTTTCGCGAGATGATTTTACACCCTTGATTTGGACCGGGCGGCAGTTGGCGGAAGTCACCGCGAAAGTTCAATCTACGATCAACGAAATGGCCGTCAGCTCAGGTATTTCGATGCGATCCATTGCGCCAACGTCGCGCAATGCCACGGAGTTATCGGACGTCATTGGATTTCGGTTGGAATTTGAATCTGACCTCGAGCAGCTTACTGAATTTTTGAAGAAGCTTGAGTACGGACAGCCCTCTTTGGTTGTCACGCGAAGTAATATTCGCAGGCTTACGCGCGGAGGAACGCCTTCAAGATTGCCCGCGCTTTTCCTGCAAATTGATGTAATGGCCCCGTTCGATTTGACGAGTAAAGGGGAGCAATAGATGCATCGATTTTACGCGCCCCTAGGGACGATTATGCTTCTCGCAATTGTTGGGATACTCGTTTGGACGTTTTTTACTCAGAGCATTCAAAAGGTAGTGGCTTTGGGCCAAGTTGTGCCAGATCAAGAACAACCTTTTGAGACGAACAATACGACTGAAACGGTTGCGCCAGCTAGAAAGCCTGACGTGTATTTCCAAGCGATTTTGGATCGCCCGCTTTTTGATCCCAACAGACGGCAAAATTCTATTGAGGCCGTCGAGGAAGAGATCGTTATCGAGAGTGCGCCAGTTGAAGAGGTCCAACAGCAAACATTGCCGGAGGGCATGTCCGTCGTCAAATAAAATGGGACATCAGAGCGGCTTGATCATTGGAGTCTCTGGCTCGTGTGTGTAATTGATTA
>ENA-ORXM01002092-ORXM01002092.1-marine-metagenome-genome-assembly--contig:-NODE-2092-length-24805-cov-4.522849_pt1 | contig 24805 bp, 23 predicted proteins | sample MGYA00237867_ERZ511480 | MGnify/ENA primary metagenome ERZ511480 (study PRJEB26309, sample SAMN06266103) | marine metagenome | isolation source: Algal blade | place: United Kingdom:Sidmouth, United... | reverse complement strand
TCCTTCTTACTAATCTTAGGAGCCATCGGTATGATCGTCTTTCTTAGCATTCAATTGTATCAAAAAGAACAAAGAGTGCCTCTGGATTATGCCAGACTTCTATTGATCCTTATATTTTCAGGCAACTATGCATTTATTCTTTTTAATCTTCCCTACGTTGGTTTGTTTACTTTGATTACGAAGTTGGCGCTTATTGCATTTCTTATACTTTACGTAAAAAAAATCGTGCTATCCGTTCAAGATTCCTTTGGCAGCGATGCACTTCTATTCAGCAGTTTCGGCCGAGACGACCTCTCTTATGTACTCGCCGACCTCGCAACGGTCTATATCGTAATTGCCTCTTTATTTAAAATCCTTAACTGGGAAATCGGAGTTTTCAATAGTAATTTGCTGTTGATTATCGGTCTTTTCGCTTCTTTGATCTCTTTTTTGGCCAGCCCCAAAGGACTCAGCAGGTAACTAGCTTCATTGTAGAAAAATTATTCTTTTTCTCTTGATTTTGCTTATTCCTCATATTCTACACTTGTAGAATTAAAATATTTGTTCTATGTTTGTAGAATAATTCATAAGCGAAGAACATGCAACTGTCAAAATCGGAAGAAGAACTCATGAACATCCTATGGAAGCAAAAAACAGCTTTCATGAAAGATCTGCTCGATGCCTATGCTGAGCCAAAACCGGCGACTACTACTGTAGCGACACTTTTAAAACGGATGACGGACAAGGGCTTCGTCGCCTACAAAAGCCACGGCCGCTCGCGAGAATACTATCCCTTGGTCAAAAAGAAGGCTTATTTCTCGAAACATGTAAACGGACTCATCAAAAACTTTTTTAATGATAGTCCTGGGCAATTCGCCTCATTTTTTACACAAGAGACCGACCTGACAAAACCCGAGTTGGAAGACTTGAAAAAACTCATTGATAGCGAAATTAAAAAAAAGTGATATGCTTCTTTATATTTTAAAATTCTCAGCGTGCTTGGCCGTGCTTTTGCTCTTTTATAAACTATTTCTAGAGCGTGAAAACATGCACGTTTTCAAACGTTTTTATCTTCTAGGGGCACTTGCCTTTTCATTGATAGTTCCACAATTAGTGTTTACTGAATATTTGGCGTTAGAACCTGTGCCCGAAGTCGTCATGGAACCTACTACCGATACGGTTGTTCAACCCATGGTACAATCAACTGATGTCATCGGTGTGCCCCCTGCACTAGAAACCGATATAGTGGATATTGCCCCACTTCTCTGGGGAATATATTTTCTTGGTCTAATTTTCTTTGGATTGAATTTTATAAAAAATCTGGTGCAGGTCTATCAACGTATCAAGAACAATCCGAAAGAAAGAAAAGACCCATTTGTAAGGGTACTGTTGCGGGAAACCTTTCCGCCCCATACTTTTTTCAACTATATTTTTCTGAACAGGGTCAAACTTGAATCCAATAAGATTCCCCAAGAAGTATTGCTACACGAAGAGACCCACGCCAAACAAAAACACAGTCTTGATGTGCTTTTTATCGAATTGTTACAAGTCGCAATGTGGTTCAATCCCCTAGTCTATTTCGCACGAAAATCAATAAAACTCAATCACGAATTCTTGGCCGATAGCGAGGTTCTAAAAAAAGGTATGGACTCATCAACCTACCAAAACACCCTGCTGTCGTTTATGGTGCCGAAAAATCAAAATCAGCCGTTGGCTAACGCCATCAATTATTCATCAATCAAAAAACGTTTTACCGTCATGAAAACACAAACATCGAAGAAATCAATTCTTTTTAGAAGTCTTTTGATTTTACCAATTATTGCCACGCTCTTATTTGGATTTAGTGAAACCAAAAGAGTAGAATTCAAAAACACCGATTCTTATCTTGGTGTTGATGGACAGGAACCGAGTAAAGATATTAACGACCCAATATCAAATATTGAAAAACGAACCACGGACGATTTTGTTCAGGACGTTTTTCAAAATGAGAGTTACATAGAAATTATGGTCAACAAAAATGGGCAACTACTGGTTCGATCAGAATTAGTTGAAGTGCAAGATTTATCATCTTATCTATTAAAATTAGATAATCACCCTTCCAAGGAAATTAGGGAGAAAACCGTTCGAGCCGTAATAGTCTCCGATAAATCAGCTCCTCAAAATGTATTGGATAAGATCGCGAAAAAACTTGAAGACTACGGCGTAGCCCAAATCGATATAAGAGGTTCTGAAAGTATGCCCTCCCCCGTTCAAAATGTTGCCACTAAAGAACAACTTTCCAAATACAATACCCTTGCGAAAAAGTACAATGCACAACCAAAGGAAAAAAGAGTTATTCCTTCTGAAGATTTAAAAAGTTTAGAGAGCATCTATCGGAAAATGTCGAAAAAGCAAAAAGCTGCTGCGCAACCCTTTCCAGAATGTCCCGACCCAAAATCCAATCAACAAAAAGGTATTACCGATAAACAGATGGCCGAATACAGCACTTTGGCCAAAAAGTACAATGTGATGCTGGCGGATGACAATTACATCCGCATCAAAAAAACGGAGGTAGACCGATTGGAATACCTATATAGCTTGATGACCGAAGAACAACGGGAGAACGCTGAGCCTTTCCCCGATTTTCCTGAACCTCCCGAGCCGCCTGCTCCGCCAAGCCTGCCAGAGGATAAAAGTGAGAAAGAAATCGCAGATGAACTTATCGAAGAGATCATTGCATATCAAGATCTATATGACGTCGTTGGGGGGAATGTGTTACCGACAAATCCTCCTAAAGTAAAGACTTATTTTGATATGGAAGATGAAGATGTCACCATTTATCGAGATGGAGAAGAAATAAGCCATCTCGAAATGAATCGCATGCAGCAAGCAGGTGAAATCGCGACAATCAACGTGTCCAAAAATACTGAGGGACAAAAGATTATTCGTATTACGGATTTAAAAACAAAGATTCAGTCTTCGCCACCTTCCAGCCCCAATAGAATGGAAAGTAAGAACGCTGGCGTTTGGACGGTAACTTCAGGCGCTAACCGTGATACTAGGAACATTCAAGATTCAGCTCCGATTCCATCTGTCACTCCAACCATAGGGCTGCATGCAGATAGGAGTAATTACTCGAAAGAATTAAAAAATTCAATTAATGCTTATTTAGAGGGAAATAAAAAATTTGAAAAAGCGGTAGCCGACTATAGGGAAAAGGGTAAAGGTAATAGTCAAAATCTTTGGAGTCTGTATAATGAGGCAATGGAAAAGTATGTCGCTTACCACATACTGGCAAAAGAAGAAGGTAACTTCGTTCAACCTGTCCCGGCTTATAAAGAACGTATTGAAGTAAAAAATAACATCTCAATAACACCCCCCGCCCCACCAAAACCAAAAGCACCATTGGATTACGTCATTGAAATGGCTAAAAAAGATGCCCGGTTCTACTTTGAGGGAAAAGAAATCAGTCCGGACAAAGCGATTAAATTGATGAAGAAGAATAAAAACCTCAATATTGATTCCAGAAGAGACAAGGGTAAAAAACCCATCATAAAGTTATCGACCGAACCTATTGTTATAGACTAGCAATTACCGTTGGATTAGTCCGCCTGTTTTTCAGTGTACAATCAAAAATCAAACTTTTTAATCCAAAAAACATGAAATACCAACGCATCGTAATGCTATCATGGGTCTTGTCTCTTTTGCTATGGTTTCCGATTTCCGGAAAAGCCCAAGATCTAAAATCCAATTATGTTGACCATACCGAATTACCTAAGGGAGTTATTGGGGAGGTAGTTCAAAAATTGATTGCGGTCGTCAATGCCAACGATTCCATAAAAATCAAGGAGTTCGTTCTAGGCTCCTTCAATGAAGAATTTCAGCGGATGGCACCGATGAAGGCACATCAAAATGCCTTCTTGAATTTCTACCGACAAACCGGGGGAATCAGTTTTCATAGCATCCGAAACTATTTGCCCGCAATCCCGAACGAAACCACGATCATCCTTAAAGATGAGAACTACGGTTCTTGGCAAGGCGTAACCTTAATGTTGGATAATGCCAATAACCATATCAAGGGATTGCGATTTTCTCCCGCCAGAACTCCTTCTGACATTTTAGGGGCCAAGATTACGGAAGCCCAGCTGCTTGAGCAGACCCGGAAACTGGTGGAAAACCTTTGCGAAAAAGATTTATTTTCAGGAACGGTGCTGATTGCAAAGAATGAACAAGTTCTATACGAATACGCTTGCGGGGAGGCATCCAAACGATTTCATGCAAAAAATAACTTGGATACCAAATTTAACTTAGGGTCGATGAACAAAATGTTTACGGCTACTGCCATAATGCAACTGGTGGAGCGGGGCAAGTTAAACCTGACCGACCCGATCGACAGCTACATAGATGAGAGTTGGTTGCCCCAAGCACTGACCAAGCAGATTACCGTTCATCATTTACTAAGCCATACCAGTGGCTTGGGCAGCTATTTCAACGATACTTACTGGAATGCCTCTCGGGCCCTGTACCGCAGCGTGGAGGATTTTAAACCATTGGTACGGGGCGATACCCTTTCCTTCACTCCCGGAGAACGATTTGGTTATAGCAACACGGGTATGCTCTTGCTCGGTGCCATAATCGAAAAGGTTACAGCGGTAGACTATTTTGATTACATACGTAAGAATATTTACGGCCCGGCCAAAATGTTGCATACGGATTCATATGAAATGAACCACCCTGTTGAGAACCTTGCCATCGGCTATATTCCTTCCGACAAGAATGCCTATGGTTGGGAAAACAACTTGTATATGCATGTAATCAAAGGCGGTCCGGCCGGGGGAGGATTCTCTACGGTTGACGATCTACATAGGTTCGCCATGGCTCTTAAAGACGAAAAACTGGTCTCTAAAAATTCCCTAAATCTGCTTTGGACTAATCATTCAGAAGGTTACGGTTATGGTTTTAGCATTAGGGAAGGTACAACTGGCAAAATTGTCGGTCACGGTGGCGGTTTTCCGGGACTAAATTCGAATCTTGATATTTTCTGGACACCGGATATATTGTTGCCGTAATGTCCAACTATGATGGCGGTGCTAGTCCGCTTGCCGGTAAGATCAATAATTTGATAGATAGATTGAAGAACTAAGCAATTACTAATTTTCTAGTCATACGTGAATTCATAGCGTATTCCCAAAGCTTCGATTTTCGAGGCTTTTTTGTAACAAATAGCAATTGTATTATACTAACATCGGTCAAAAGCCAGTTACACTTATAGAACTTTGTCCGTTCGAGCGCAGTCGAGAACTCAACCTTTAAGTTCTCGACTGCGATCAAAAGACAGTAGAATTACAATCATCAATCAAAAAATCATGTTACAAAACTTCTTTATCCTTTGTTCAGGGGCGGATGCCTCCATTTTAAAAACCTGTTCTCAAGGGGAACAAAACAAATATGCCGGAATCGGGGCAACCGTTTTCTTTACCGCGGTCATGGCCTTCATTGCCAGTGCTTATGCTCTCTACACTGTTTTCGACAACATGTACGCTTCCCTATTTTTCGGATTGATCTGGGGACTTTTGATCTTCAATCTGGATCGGTTCATTGTTTCCACCATCAAAAAACGGAACAGCTTCGGAAGCGAACTGCTTCAGGCCACTCCAAGAATTGTTCTAGCGGTAATTATTGCCATTGTCATTTCGAAACCTTTGGAAATGAAAATTTTCGAAAAGGAAATCAATCAAGTTTTGTTGGAAGAAAAAAATGAAATGACCTTGGCCAATAAAGAACAATTGGCATTGCAATACACTCCTACTATCGAAAAGTTGAATGAGGATATTGCGCGTTTAAGAACCGAAATCACCACCAAAGAAGCAGAGACCAACGCACTTTACGACACTTATATCTCGGAAGCAGAAGGAAGGGCAGGCACGCTCCTATTGGGAAAAGGCCCAGTCTATAAAGAGAAAAGAGAGAAACACGATGCCACCCTTTCCGAATTACAGGCGTTAAAAAAGTCGAATTCCGATAAGATTACGGCCATCGAGGCAAAAATTACCGATTTAAATACTGAATATGCCGAAACGGTAAAAAACTCGCAGCCGATTATCGATGGCTTTGACGGACTCATGGCCCGTATCAATGCCTTAGAAAAATTACCGTGGCTACCTTCATTTTTTATATTCCTGTTGTTCTTGGCCATTGAGACTTCGCCCATAATCGCAAAACTTCTAGCTCCCAAAGGGGAATACGATCTTAAACTTGAAGATGAAGAAAGTACCCTCCGTACTTGGGTGACCCAAAAGGTATTACAGCGTGAAAAAATCTTGGCTACCGATTCCCAACTGAACGAAAAAATCTACGGTGAAATCGCTGAAGAAGAGGCTGTCTATGCCTACAAGAAACAAAAAGCCGAAGAACTGCTCCGGCTTCAGGCCGATGCATTTCATGACCTACAGGTGAAGAGTTTGTAGCCGTTTACCTTTCAAACGTCTTTTGTACTTCAATTTGATTTAATACGAGATTTTTATGGTTCCTCCCTTTAAAAAAGGGAGGTGTCCGCTTGCGGACGGAGGGATTCAGAGCGTGGACGGAAGTTGAATATAAACGGTATAATAGTGCGTGAGCGAGTTTGCGGTTCAATCTCCCCGTCCGCGAGCGGACACCCCTCTTTTTCTAAAGAGGGGAGCTTCAAAAAAGTTTTAATCCAGTTTTTCGGAATCTAGGACCACATATTTCACAGTTTTCCTATTCCAAGTGTAGACGATATGCACTTTACCGTCAGAAGCTTGAATAACGGTGGGATAGGAATACTCCTCGCCTTCCCTATCGGTCGTCTCCCGGATTGGCTCCAAATCGAGCACTTGTTTCCAATCTTTACCATCGCTAGAAAGGGCGATGCTCAACGGTACCCGGTCTCCCCAATTTTTATCCGTGGGATTATAGATCAAAAATTGCCGACCATCCTGCAGCGTAACCCCATCAATACCCGAATTCGGATTTGGTAACGATGTTGCGGTCATATTGCTCCAGGTTTTTCCGCCGTCTTCCGACCAATTTTGCGCCACCACTCCGTTCTTGGTTCTACTTAGTAGCTGTAGCTTTTCATCTCCATAGCTTAGTATGACAGGTTGAATGGCCCCGAATTCCTCCGCATCGTTCAACGGTTTTGTCTTTGCCCAAGTTTGGCCCATGTCTTCGCTCGATTCGAGATGTATCGTCCATTCGCCCGATTTGGTTTCATTGCTGGAAGGGGACAATAACGTACCGTCGTTCAATTGCACAGGTTGGTTCTTGATAGGGCCTAAAATACCATCAGGCAATTTAACCGGCTTTGACCATGTTTTTCCGTCGTCGTTCGAGGTCATGTACAGTCCCCACCATTCTTGAGGGCTAGGCCCTACCTTGTAATATAAGTATATCGGATGCTCTTTTGAACTTTCTGTCGCTGAAGTCGGTTTGAACAACACCGGATTCCAACATGGGTAGCGGCTTCCATCTTCTTGAACCCCGTTTACCACTTCCGTAGGAACCGACCAAGATCCGTTTGTATTTAGCGATACCCAAATGCCTACATCATCGTTCTTTTCCTTGGTACCGCCGAACCAAGAGGCGACTACGGTACCGTTACTGACGGCTATTGTCGAAGCATGACATTCAGGGGTCAAAGCGTCATCCAAATCATAGACAAATTCTTGTACCATCACCGCCGGATGCTCTAATGGAACTACTTCCGGTAAACTTTTTGTTTGTCCATACCCCATAAATGCAGTCATAAAAATCAAGAAAGTAATATGTGTTTTCATAAAGCGAATTATTGAAACGATAGCTACGATTTCAAGCAAAACTTTTACGGTAGGCCGAAGGGGTCTTGCCCATAATATTTTTGAAATAATGGTTGAAATTGGCTAAACTGTTGTAACCGCTTTCATAACATATCTGGGTTACTTGCTTATCGGTCTCTGCCAATAGTTTCGCGGCAATACCCACGCGTACCCGTTTTACATATTCCATAAAAGTTTGATCTGTCTTTTTCTTAAAGAAACGGCAAAAAGAGGTAGGCGCCATGTTCAAAAGAGCTGCGGCCTCTTGTAATTTTATCTCCTCATGAATATGCTGAAAGACATATTCGTAGACCTTATTGATCTTTTCAAGGTTTTTTGAAAATGGTGCTGTATGATCTATAGGGTTGGAGAGCTTCTCACGGTCTTCGGTCAATACCAATAAATGAAATACCTTGAGCATTTCTATATAGTATTCAAGACCCTCTAATTGGGTCATTTTTTCAAGAATACTGTGGATATCCTTATGGTTTTTCAACTTAAACCACAACCCCCTTTCCGACTGCTTTAAGAGGTCTACTACTTTCTCCAATTCGGGCATATTGAAAAAATCGGAATTGGCGATATCTTCCGAAAAGTGGGTGACGATACAAGAGGGTTCGGCATGTTTCTCAAAGTCGAGCACTTCCCAACAATGAGGTAGATTCGGCCCCATCAATACCAAGTCTCCACGTTCAAATCGGGAAATATTGTCTCCAACGATTCTTCGGCCGGCACCCGAAGCGATAAAGTTAAGTTCGAAATTTTTGTGGGAGTGAATATTATCGTCACGTTTCAAGGGAAGTTTTCTTGAAATAAACGTGTGTTTATCAGGAACATGTATTTTTTCGAAAACAAATTCCATTTGTAATTATTTTAACAATATTACCCTTAAAATACGTATAAATCTTTAAAAAAGGATAAAATTCAATGTATATATCGCAAAATTATAGTGGTTTTAGATACGACATTTAACTTTATTTGTGTTGAGCCTGTTCAGGATTTTAAATGTTGCTTAATCCCTAAAACATGAAGCACCCCCTTCGAGGTATCATACCGCCCATGGTCACTCCGTTATTGAAAAACGGAGCTCTCGATAGTCAAGGACTGCGCAAACTGATCGAGCATATGCTTACCGGTGGGGTTCATGGTATTTTTTTATTAGGTACTACGGGCGAAGGCCCTAGTCTTGAACATTCCCTTAGAAAACAATTGGTCGCCGAAGCCTGTGCCCTTATCAACAAACGGGTGCCCGTATTGGTCTGTATTACGGATACCTCTTCCGGCGAATCTTTGGAAATGGCGGCACATGCTAAACAAATGGGTGCCGACTTTCTGGTCATTGCATCGCCCTATTACTTTCCGATTTCACAAGAAGAAATGCAAGACTATTTAGAGCATCTGGTTCCGAAGTTACCCCTGCCTTTCTTGATCTACAATATGCCTAGCTGCACAAAACTACATTTGTCCCTTGAGACTATTAAAAAGGCGAAACAATTGGGAGCCATAGGTATAAAAGATAGCTCGGGCGATCTTGACTTTTTAAATGTGTTACTGAACGAATTTGGTACCGACCCGAATTTTACAATTCTTACCGGAACGGAACTCCATTTGCCCCAAGTCATTGCAAAAGGCGGTCATGGTACAGTAGCCGGTGGTGCCAATTTTTTCCCTAAGATATTCGTCGACTATTATAAGGCGTGTCTGTCAGATGACTCTAAAATGCTCAGGCACCTCGAACAAAAAGTCTCCACCATCGGCCGAACCATCTACAATGTCGGAAAAGAAGAATCACGCTACGTAAAAGGCACAAAATGCGTATTGGCCGCTATGGATATCTGTGATGATTATACAGCTTTACCGCTACGACCTTTCGATGCTACGGATCGTGCGAAAATAAAGCAGTACGTCGATGAACTTTCCCGTGACAATACATTTAGCATTACCGAATGAATTATAAGCTCGGGTTCCTCGATCTCGGCATAATCATCGCCTACGGCCTCGTTCTCGTGGGTATGGGTATCTATTTTTATAGAAAAAGTAAGTCTTCGGAACAATTTATGGTGGCCGGCAGGGGAATTCCCGCTTGGGCGGCCGGTATCGCCGTAATGAGTACCTATACGAGCAGTATCTCTTATATCGCGGTACCCGGAAAGGCGTTCGATGACAACTGGCATCCGCTGGTGTTCGCCCTGACCGCTATTCCCGTTACCTGGTTCGTTACGAAATACGTGATACCCCATTACAGGAAGAAAAATATTATTTCGGTCTACGCTTATTTGGAAGAAAAAATTGGAGGCTGGGGGCGGGCCTATGCCGCATTTTCCTTTCTCTTGTTTATGGTTGGAAGAGTCGCCGTCATTCTCTATTTATCGTCATTACTTTTAAGCTCTTTTATAGCCGCCGATATAGATACGTTGATTTTAATCGTAGGTATGGTCACTATCATTTATACGCTTATGGGCGGCATGGAAGCCGTTATCTGGACGGATGTTATGCAATCAATAATCATGGTAGGAGGTATTCTTTTTGTTGGCTACGTGTTGGCCACGGAAATTTTTGCACAACCGGAAAACCTTATCCAAAAAGCATTTGACAATAATAAATTCAGTTTGGGAGATACCGATTTTTCCTTTGGTGACCGTACTCTTTGGGTTATGATCATCTACGGCTTGACCGAGAATGTGCGTAACCTTATGGCAGACCAAAACTATACCCAGAAATACAGTTCGGTAGCCACTGAAAGGGAAGCCAAGAAATCGGTCTGGATCGCTATGCTAATCTATTTGCCCTTGACCGCCCTATTTCTCTTTATCGGCACGGCTTTATATTCTTATTATAGCGCAGATATACATGTACTCGATACTGCTATAACAAAAGGGGATGAAGTATTTCCGTTCTTTATCGCCACGGAGCTTCCAACAGGAATTAAAGGGCTCATTATCGCCGCAATAATGGCCGCATCGATGAGTACTGTAGATTCTGCCCTGAACAGTTCCGCGACCGTGCTTTATGTCGATTTCTATAAAAAGTATTTTAATAGCGGGGCTTCCGAAAAAAATAGTTTGCAATTTTTACGTTCGAGTACGGTAATTTGGGGAATAATAGGTGTTGGTTTTGCCCTGTTGATGATTAAGGCAAAAAGTGCATTGGATATTTGGTGGCAAATCTCAGGAATTTTTGGAGGTGGAATTTTGGGCCTTTTTCTACTTGCCCTTTACAATGTTAAAATAACCCGACTACAAGGCCTTTTAGCGGTTACCTTTAGCATCTTGATTATAGTTTGGGGTACGTTTTTTCGAAATCTACCCGAAGCATATAACATTTTACAGTGTACTATCGACCCCATTATCGTAGGCGTACTAGGTACGGTAGGCCTCGTTTCTCTCGCACTATTTTTTTCGCAGCTCAATAGAAACGCAGCGAGATAATGAATTTGGTAGCGCAATAGCGATCAAAAGGGTGAGTAATTACCCAATAAGTAAAAACTGTAGCGTAGAGTCAAATGAAACTGAGCTTAAACAATCCAAATGCCATTAATCGATTATCGGAGATAGTAGATGGTCTTCCGAAAGGGCAACCTGCAAATTAAATAGTTTGCAAAAACCGGTCAACGGTATTTAAAACCTCACGAAAATCAGCTTTTAGACTTGTGTCGCCATCATGGAGTTTTTGTTTATGTTCTTCGGCTAGGGCAAAGGCCTTTTTCATACCTAGAACACTGAACTTGTACTTGAGTTTGTGTACAATTTCTGCAGCGGCCCGAGGTTCTTCCTTTTCGATATGATAAAGGTATTTACCAAGATCCCAAGAAAACTCAGATTTCAAAAGCGCAACGAATTTGTGTTCAAAATCGAAGTCTTTGGTGCCGATCAGCTCGACAACGTAATCAAGATTGGGTTTTTCCTTTAAAAAGTTGTCCGTTGCTTTCATTAGTAAAGGTCTTCACTCATCCGAAGACACTTTGCCTTTTAGGATAAAAAACCTTAGTAAATGTAAGAATTATACTTCTAATTAAAATCATTTTTGTTGTGAAACGTTGATTTGAATAAGCCACTACAGCAATACATGTTGTTTGTTCTTTTTCGGTAGTATCAAACTGGCTGACATCAATTTTTTCTTCGTATCAGAACAATCCAATCTTGTGGACTCTCGGTCGCGGGAGCTGCTCCCAGCCCTTGAACCGTACCGCCGCTGAACCCCTCGATAGTGCCTTTCTGTAATGGGCCACCTTTTAATGGATCGTACCAATTTAAATCGAATTCACCCTCGGCATCACTCAAATCGATAGTATAATCTCCGTTCTCGGGAAGGTATATGGCATAAACTTCCCCCGCTTTTCGAAAGCAATAGGCATCCTTTGAATTTACAAGCCCATGTTCCGCCTGCATTTCCCAATAGGGTAAGTGTTCTTGAAAGAAATCAAGGGCAAACTTGGTTACTTCCCACAGGCGATCACGAGACCTCCAGTCTTCCGTATTGAGATCATGGTACCTGTTTCGAGCACCGAAGTACCATTCTACTCCAGCCGCACCCGAAAGCAAAGTTCCCCAGAGCACATACCGTCGAAGCGTATCGTGATTACCATCTAAACTGTCGGAACGTGCACCGGTATGCCATAAACCGATCTCGTCCATTGTAATCATCCAATTGTGGTCGGCTTCCCGAGATTTGGTCTTCCATTCTTCGACAACCGCCGCGGCATTTTCTCGTTTGTCGACCTGCAACGAGAGACCGTCAAGGGCTTTAAAACCAACTATGGAATCAAGTATGGCATCACGTGCATCGTAAGCGGCGTGTGTATGCAGAAGCACAGGATGATGATTGGAATCAATTTTTTTCAAAAATTCGGTCATTTCTTTGCGCTGTGCATCGCTCTGTCCTATCGGAGAAAAATGGGCCGGCCCGTTCTCTTCGCCCAAGTTGAAGTTCAATGCCAAGTGGTGTCCAAAACGTGCCATCAATTCCCGTAAATACAATTTCCGCATCGGGCCGGTGTCTCCGCCATCAAGCATTGTTTCGTTTTCAGTTTCCTGTAAGACCATATGCAATAAGATTCCTTTTGACTGCATATGCTGAAAAACAATTTCCCATTGGTCGAGCTTACTAACATCGAAACGGGTAAAATTATCTGGGTCGGTATAGGGCCAAACATCCTTTCCATCGCCCAAAATATTCAAAGTCAGAAAATAAGCGACATTCATACCCTTTGAAGACAGATAGTTGAAGGCACCGATTAGTCCCTTTCCTTTTCCGTTTTTCCAAGTCGGGTCTCCTTCTGACCAATCTTTCAGATGAGGCTTATAACTATGGACGGTATCGTTGGTACTTGCCTCGCCATCATTGTTCGAAGATTGCATGCGATAGGTACCGTCAAAATCTTCAAAGGCCAATAGATTTTCCGGGCTGTCGGCCCCACCTTTCATCCAATAGTCTCCGGAATCTTGAAATCGAAAATAACCTTTGGAATTCACCAAACGGCCTTTGGCCCGAAAATCAGGGCTCTTTTTATCGGAAGCGATTACATTGAATTCTCCGCTCCCCTCGGCAAGTTCAATAGAAGTACCTGCTGCCGGATCTTCGCTCAGGGCAATGGAATCACTCTTATGTAGTTTTGCGGTATAGCTCCATTTTCCCAATTTATCAGGCTTAAACCGAACCTGCCAAAGGTTTCCCGAATCAGCGCTAGTCTCTGCAGCATTGCCATCGGCAGCATAGAAGCCACGTACGGAATACTGCGAATCGGCATTTTTGAACTCGACCGTAAGCCGGTAGTTCAGAAATGGATTGTCAGTCGCTTTCTCTGAGGTTTCAGGCCCTTCAAAAGGCAATGTAACTGTATGCCATTGTTGGTACTCGGGCAAGGTAATTTCCTTTTCTTCTTCCCCGCAGGAAGAAATAAGGAAAACCAACAATAGCAAAAAAGGAATTGAATTAAAATTTTTCATAATTCAGTGTTTTTTTGATGCATTTAAGATATGAATAGAAAAATAGATTACCCAAAATAGGATACTGGCTTCGATAATCCTCTGAAAAAATCCAATAAATTTGCTTGCAGTATTTCCGAATAAAATTACCACAAAAGCGAGCGATAGCCCACCACAGATCGATGAAACTTTTGCCAGACTAGTCGAACCTTTTCTGCTTCTCAAATTGCCCCCGATGATGAGCAAGCAAATGGGAACGACCATGTAGGTAATAGCAGCCGATGCGTTATGAACGAGTTGTGATACACTTGAATCTTCAATGGCAGTCGGACAACCAAAGTCACATGGAAAAAAAGCAACCGTAACCGTACCCAAACCGTAGAGGATACCGAATAGATAAAAACAGCCCTTGGCCACTTTTGAAAGTGTAAAGAAGCGCGGAGCCATGAAACCGAACAACAGCAATAGAACGCCACTGCTCATATACATATACCGCAAGAATTTAACATTGGGTAACCCTTCTGAAAAGCTCTCGCTGATATACTGGCCCATAAAACTATACCCTTCAATCTGTAAACCGCCAATAATACTAGAAACTATAAATAAGACCGCTCCAAGAAATCCAGCGGCAAAAACCAATTTTTTCATGTAGACTTAACAACTGATTTAATTACCCCAAATACGCTCCCAGAGGGCCGAAAACAAGCGTTCGGCGTCACGATTGAATTTGGGGGTTTCTATAACTTTCAGTCCGGTTTCGGTCCGATTTAATTCATAGCTAAACGCAAATCGGGTCTCCTTCGGGTCTAAACTTATCAGGCCGAAGCGGAGGTCATTAAAAAACAACTTCTCCTGTTTTTTGTCTATCGTATACCAATCTTCCGTAATCGCGATAAGCCGTTCGACTTTATCGGCAGTCGCCAATTTACCTAAAAGATTATGATTTTTCGGGTAAGACCTAAACTCGATTTCATGGGTATCAAAAAAAGAATAATCGCCGATTAAGTAAGCGTCGCCTACATCGATGTTGGCCGTCCACAATACAGAATTGAAAGGTGTCGGCCTAGTATCAATGGCCCGATATGAAATACCCTGTACTTCAAGGGCATGGGTAAATTCTTTATATGCTATTCCTTTTAAAATTAACGTGGTAGCCAAATAGGCGGTACTTACCGTTAGGCCTAATCGATTGTATTTTTTTCGTTTGGGTGAAGTACGCTTCTGAAGCATGGTCATTATCAAGAAAACCAAAAACGGAAGCGTATATAACGGATCGATAACAAATATGTTCTGGAATGCCAGTCTGAGGTCAAATGGCCAAAAAAGCTGTGTGCCCCAAGTTGTAAAGGCGTCTAAAACCGGATGCGTAAACAGCCCCCAAAACATAAGTTTTGACCAATCTTTCCAACTTGCTTCGCTTTTGCGTTCGATTTTTGAAAGGATCCAACCAAAAACAGGTGCGAACAGTATCGCAAAAAAAATGGAATGGCTAAAACCACGGTGCCACTCCGTTGCGGTAACGGTATCTACAAAGTAGCGGGAAATTACGTCCAAATCGGGAATTGTTCCGGCAATTGCCCCGTATAACATGGCCTTGTTCCCGACTTTCTTTCCCAAAACGGCCTCGCCTACAGAGGCGCCCAGTACGATTTGTGTTAGTGAATCCAATAGCTTCTTTTAAAATAAAATATTGGGTATGTTCAAAAGATTCCTTCGCTTTGCCGGGAATGACGTCATTCCCGGCAAAGCGAAGGAATCTGTCAATTTCATAAACTCAGCTTCAGACAATCTCCATTTTCTTCAACAAAAACGAAGCGTTCATATTCCGGCAAATACCTGCTTTAAACTTATAATCGAAATGGAGTTCTTCGGCTATAATCTCGGCATCGAAATAATGATTTTCGATCTGCGAATGTTGATTCGCGACTTCACAAAGGCTTAAATCATGGGTCGCAATCACTCCCGTAGATTTCGAAACCACCAATCGCTCGACGAATTTACGACTTCCTTTTGCCTTATCGGTACTATTGGTACCCTTTAAGATTTCATCCAAGATAATGAAATAACGGTCTTTTTGAATTTCATCAACGATAAATTTCAAGCGTTTCAGTTCTGAAAAGAAATAAGATTCATCGTCGGTCAGCGAATCGGTGGTACGCATGCTCGTTATCAACTTTATAGGGGAATAGGTTGCTTTGGAGGCACAGATCGGAAGTCCGATATTGGCCATAACGATATGCAACGATACTGTTCTCAAGAAGGTGCTCTTACCAGCCATATTTGCTCCCGTTACAATAAAAAACTGCTCTTTATCAATTTGAAAATCGTTTTTGACCATCTTATCGGGATGCAAAAGTGGATGACCTGCACCTTCGGAGCTTAGAACAACCTCACCGTTGGCCATGATAGGAAAAGCATAGTCGGGGTGGTTGAATGCAAAATTGCCCAATGTATTGTAGGCATCGAAAAACGCAATGGTATCGAACCACTTTTCGACAGAAGCACCGTGTCTTTCGATCCATACTTCGGTTTTATAGCAATGGGTAAGGGTACGGAGCAAAAATCCGTTGGCGAACAACAAGTAGAAAATGCCATTGTTCTTGTCCAAACTATTCAAATAGCTCGAAAACTTCTTGATGATCATCGAAGTTTTTTCAGTCTCGTTCAGTACGGTCTTCTTTAGCTCTTTAAGGTTGGTCGATGTAAAATCGGTTCCCTCTATCAGGGTCAAAAGCTTATTGTATTGCTGAAAAGTACTTAGCACTTTTGAGCCATGGGCAGTCAGTTTGGTGATTTTTTTTGAGTAGATTCCCGTAATCCCCAGACCGATGAACAACCATAAAACGAGACTCGATAAAGGAATAAAATCGGTAAAGTACAATAGAAACAATCCCATGGAAATACCTGAAAATATCATCGGCACATAGCGAAAAACTTCAGGAATAAAAGCGGTATAATCGGCGAGCCATTTCACGATACGTGTAGTGCCGACTTCGGTCTTGGTCAGCGAAGCGACCGCCAAAAAGTGCTGTCGCCATTCGGGCATTGCCGCCAATTCTTGTATGGCCTCCTGCTTGCCCGCTATGTTTTCAATCGAGTTTTCCTTTAAAAGTTCCGCAAAAGTTGCGCTACCCTGCGCCAAAGCAGTTCGATTAGCATATTGATAAAAAGAACCCTTTCCAAAGAGATCAATATCTTGACTGAAATAGTGCAACGGATCTTTGAACCGTTTTCCGTCAGGAAGATGATGGAAATTACGCCCCAGCACTTCGATTTCCGTTTTATTGATTTGTATAAGTGACTTTAGAAGGTCGCGTTTGTATTTTAAATCGGAATGTCTGGACACCAAAAAGAGAAAAACCACAACGGTCAAGAGCGCTATCGCCAACACCCATTTGATACTTCCGAAAACAAAATAGATTGCCATCAACGAAAGGCAAAAAACCACAAGCCGTAGCATGCTTGAAGCGAAAAGCCGCTTTTTCACTTGGGAAAGTTCTTCCTTGTATTTTTTGATTTCATTCGCGTAGAAGGAAGTCAAATCTTGCATGTGCATTCTTATTTGAAGGAAGCCAAAGGTATGTATTTCGTTTCAGCTTTTTTACATCGCATTAAGCATTGCAATTTGGCCCAAGTGATAGATATCATGCTGTGCGAGACTGGCCAGAATAGCTCCAAAAGTATAGTTCTTGCCCGAAACCTTTTCCTTTAAAAGGGCATCGGTCTGGTTCGATAAAGTTTCAAGAATCTCGCTTTGAGTCTTTTGCAGCTCTATTTTTAGCCCCTCCCATTCTTCAGGTCGTTTTATATTGACTTCCGACCAATCGTTTAGACCATCGATTTTCAGGTCATATTCGATATCGCCTTGCAGTTTTTTTAACACAAAAATCCGCCAATTGATGATGTGTTGCACCAGCACAGCTATAGATTTCGAACCGTATTTCTTTTCGTTGACTTTTTCCCAAGAAATGGAATTCAACTTTTCCATGACCGAAATTCCGTACCAAGGTTTACCGTCAAAACATTCTTTGAGCGATTTAATGATATGTTCTAGTTCGTTGTTCATTCTATTCTAGAGCGTCAAATTCAGTTTTTAGTTTTTTCGTGAATTTTGACACGACCAAATCATACGAGTGGTCAATCAAATCAGTTATCAATTTTGGCGGTAACTCACCAAGCATCAAGGTATTCCAATGTACCTTGCTCATGTGGTACCCGGGAATGATCGCTCCATCGTATTCTTCTCTCAGTTCAACCGCTCGGTCGCGATCACACTTGAGGTTTACCTGTGGTGGCACCCTTTCCAAGCCACTCAATGCGAACATTTTACCCATCACCTTAAAAACCAAGGTATCGGGGCCAAAGGGTAAATCTTCGGTAACCGCTTTTTTGGCGAGGCAATACTCACGAAATTGTTCGATGTTCATCATCCTCTTGGTCTTAGATTTGCTTTGACCAATAGCTTTTCCAAAGACGGCCAATAGTAACGAACCTTCATTATGGGTCGGTCTCCGATATCATGCCCTGCAACAGTTTCGATTTTTTGACCACCCATGACTTCATAAAAATGACGGGCATCTAAATTTTGTTCCAATACCCATAGATACATTCCCGTTTTTGGATAGTTCATTTTTATTTCATTTGCTACGATACCCATCAATTGCTTGCCAATACCTTTACCCTTCATCGCCATAGACACGTGCAAATTATCGAGCAAAGTTCCATACTCAGTACTATCTTGAAAGTAAGCGCAAACAAAACCGACAATCGAAGCGTCGTGCTCAACTACACTAACAAATTGATTGGAAACAGGATTGATCAACCTGTCCGACCATACCCGAGACCTATCCTCTAATGCCTGTGTATCTAGAAAAGTATCGCTAAAAGCCCCCCTGTAATGCTGTTTCCAACTTGTGGCGTGTAGCCGTGCAATACTGGATGCATCTCGCTCGGTCGCTTTCCGAAAAATAAGCATGCTTTATTTTTGAATACCTTGGGAATCATAGACGATTACTTTCGTCCATAATTTTTCCGATTCTTCGATAAAGACTTTATGCGGGGGTTCATCTTGATACTTTTGCTGTGCCTCGGCAGATTCAAAGGTTACAATTAACGAATAGGTAAACGAGCCATCGACCACATCGCGACTGGCTCTTGGGGGCTTACCGATAAACTTGGTCTTGGCATAGGCGGAATTGTCCAGAAATTTTTGGAGTGAAGTTTCGAAAGCCGTTCGATCTTCTTGACTATCGGGGTTCTCTAACCAAAAATAAACGGTATGTGCAAAGTTGGGGTCGAAATCGGTCATGGATATAGATATATTTTCATTCACGCCAAGGCGGGAATCTGTTGCTGTTTGGCCATAAGTCATTATGGCAAGGGTTAAAAATAATAATGTTACACTAGTCTTCATAAAATCTGTATTGGTTATTGCATAGGAATATTTTAAACTTTTTAAAATGCTTAGGCGGATTGCCGCACTACACCTACCTACATTTCGACCTGGCTCAAGGTAGGCGCGCGATGACGTTTCATAATTACTCTTCTAAAAGCTCTTTTTGTTTATCCGTTACTTCCAGGGCGGAGTAATCAAGTTTCCAACCTATCGTCTCCACGATTTTCTCAATCAACAAAACGGCCTGAATCGCTTCTTTTTTTGCAGATTCCATCAATCCGCTTTGTGGAATTTTTTCTCGGATATGCTGTTTGGCCTCTTTGTTCAACAAGGTGAGGTCATCAGAGGAAAAAAAATTGAACATTCCGCTATGAATATCGTAAAATTGGATTTCAGGTTCAATCGACAGCACTTCAGGTTCTGGAAAATTGGTCAATATGATTCTCTTACTTTCATTGTCGGCCCTGATTTTTACTTTCTTTAAGTCGTATCCGATCTGGGCCTTCGCGTTGATGACCAGCAGTGCCTTTTTTTTGCTGCTGACCAAACTCATAAAGACCTTACTGATATTTTCATACCGATAGATTTCGGCAAAATCACCTTCTACAGAAACCAATTTACAGACGCTTCGAATTTTGTCCAAGAGCACGGTGGACTGATGTTCGGTTATCTCCTTACTTTTCTTCTTGCGGAAAAAAGAGAACACCCAGTACATCAGAATGGCGCCTAGTACAAGCCCTAAAAAAGAATCGAAAATAGTATCCATCATTTCCCAATTTCCCCTAAATGGGTAAACTTAAAGCCTTTATCATATTTCAGGCCATACCCAAAAATACGGTCCATAGCCGAATGCGAAAATAAGATAATCCCGGCCAATTGCAATAAGGGCTGTGCAAGGTAGACACCCAAAAAATAGACCAGAATTGCTACACCTTTATGGTGAAAAACATTGTAGACAGCCCCACCGACTTTGTTTCCGAAAAGATAGCCTATCATTCCGATATCAGGTGTGAGAATCAAAACCAAAAACCACCACCATTGATAGTCCAACAGGCTGAATAGATAGATGCCAAGAATGAACATGGCTATTTCTTCCAATTTTAGAATCTTGTCCATCATAATTTTCTAGTGAACATATTTAAATTTTTGCCATGCCATATAGCACGGGGCGGCTCGGACTGGCATCGTTCTCAAACGGGGCGATCTGAAGGTTTAAAAAATAGTTGCCGTCTTTGATATCATCGGGAACATAGATGAATTCCGTTATCGTGGCATTCTTGCGCAATTGCCCGCTAAAATTCCAAAAGGTTTTATGTGCCTTTAGCACTCCCTCGTCTTTTTCCTTATCTACGGAGGGAAGGTCGATCAACAAATGCGCTACCCCTTTATCGACCAAAAATTGAACCGCCTCGGCCAACATATAAGGTGGATTCGTATTCGAATACTGCCTCGACAACTTAGTAGGGTCATTAGGCAGCGTACGTATGACCAAGGCTTCCTGTTCTTTACTTTTTAGGGCAGATGCCAAAACACGCTTTGAAATAACCCAGTCGTTATTTTTTAGTTCAGGAACTAACGAAACTACTTCCGCGAAGAAAAAAAATCGTTCGAGGTTTTGATTGACCGAATGAAACGCTGCAGTGATATGCCCAACACATTCCGTATGCGTGCCATGAGCGTGGGGGTTGAACCAAATATCATTGAAATTTACCGCACCTCCTTCCGATACCTTTCCCATAAAATCATCTTCAACATGTGGTTCAATACGAGGGTGGTCCAGATACCATGCATTCACATTTTTTGCCGTACCCCGCATGGGGATGGAGATATCCAAGGGTTTGGAGAGGTCTATCTGGTAGGGTTTGCCTTTATAGTTTATGCTTGCAATCATTGAAAAATGGAGTTATAAAAACGGTCAATGCGAGCTTAGCGTCGCAATCCGTTTCACCTTTCTAGAGGTGAAACGGATTGCTTCAGCGGATAAATGTATTATAGCAAAATTACAATTGCCACCGCCTCGCAATGACGTATTTCAAACCAAGTTAATCATAAATAAATCCGCTGCAATCCCGTCAGCTAAAAAACGGCCTTTTTTTGTCGTGAGCATTGTATCACCATCGATATACAACAAATGTTTCTCCAAATACTTTTCGGCCTGTAGCAAAACATAGTCCCGGTATTTTTTTCCGTATTCGGATTCAATTTTAGAAAGCGAAACGCCCCATATGGTACGTAGACCGGTCATCACGTATTCATTGTACTTATCTTTTGTGGAAAGAATTTCCGTTTCGAGAGGAAGCTCCCCATGCTCAAGGGCCCTTATGTATTTCGGATTGTTATTGATGTTCCAACCTCTTCTCTCTCCATCGTACGAATGTGCCGAAGGCCCGATACCGATATATTTCTTCTGCTGCCAATAGGCCGTATTGTTCCTCGAAAAAAAGCCCGGCTTGCCGAAGTTCGATATTTCGTAGCTTTCGAATCCAGCGGCTTCCAACGTTTCGGAGAGAATGTAAAAATGGTCTTGGGCAACCTCATCATCAACGTTTTTGACAATGCCTTTTTTGATAAAGCTGGCCAAGGCGGTATTCGGTTCTACGGTAAGGGCATAACTTGAGATATGCGGAATCTTAAAAGAAAGCGCCTCATTTATATTTCTTTTCCAGCGCTCGTTCGACATTCCGGGAATGCCATAAATCAAATCGATAGAAATATTTTCGAAATACTTCTTGGCTGCTATGATACATGCTTTGGCCTCTTTCGCGCTATGGACGCGGTTCATTAGTTTAAGGTCTTCCTCATAAAAAGATTGGATACCGATACTGAGGCGGTTGATGCCTGCCTTTTGGAGGTTTTGAAAAATGTCACTTCGGCTACGCTCAGTGACCGTGGCTGTAACGCTACCATCGACCAAATCATCAGGATTGGCTTCAAGCGTTACCTCAGGATTTTCAGAAACGTTGTAGTTTCTAAAAACCGTATCAATAATCGACCGTAGTTCTTCAATTTCCAAAATACTGGGTGTTCCTCCGCCGAAATAGATAGTTTCAACGACCTCATCCTTGAATTCGTCTTTTCGGAGTTCAAGCTCTTTTTGCAGTGCCAAGACCATTGCCTCTTTCTTACCCATCGAAGTCGAAAAATGAAAGTCGCAGTAGTGACAGGCCTGTTTGCAAAAGGGAATGTGGATGTACAAGCCCCCCCCGCCCCCGAAGGGGGAGCTACTTTTCTTTGTGGTCATATGATTATTCCAATACCGACGATTATCCTTTCTTTTTTCTCAAATCAACACTATCGGGAATTCCCCCTTTGGGGGTTAGGGGGCCTTTACTTTTCACGAACCCCTCCCACCCCGAATAATTCTTTCCGACCTCTACCCTACCCTCATTATAAAAATGGCAAACGGCAGCGGCGAGACCATCGGTACTGTCCAAATTTTTGGGGAGCGTTTTCAGGCCCAAGGTACTCTGCAGCATTTTAGCAACTTGTTCCTTGCTTGCATTTCCGTTACCGGTGATGGCCATTTTGATTTTCTTGGGGAGGTATTCGGTAATCGGTATCTGCCTTGAAAGACCTGCTGCCATCGCCACCCCCTGCGCGCGGCCCAATTTGAGCATCGATTGCACATTTTTTCCATAGAACGGGGCTTCAATGGCAATCTCATCAGGATGGTAGGTGTCGATCAATTCGATGGTACGGTCAAAAATCAGTTTTAGCTTGGTATAGGGGTCATTGTACTTTTTCAGCTGTAGTTCGTTCATCTGTATGAACTGCATTTTCTTGCCCGTAATCTTGATGAGTCCGAACCCCATGATGGTTGTTCCGGGATCTATTCCTAATATGATTTTTTCTTTGGACACGAAGGTTTAAGGTTTAAGGTTTAAGGTTCAAGATTTAAGGCTTAAGGTGTTCTTTACCTTAAACTTTAAATCTGAACTACAGTGTAGTTTTGAACTTTGAATTTTGTACTGCATATCAGGTATTTCGCTTTACTGAAGTACAATTGGTATTCTAAACTTTGCCCTAACGGGTATTCCCCTTTTTAGCGCAGGCTGTATCTTGGGCAGACTGCCCAAACTATTTTTGATCTGCTTTTCAAAATCGGGCAGTTGCTTGCGCAGGGCAGCGTCATTATGAATGTTCATCAACGTAATCGAACCGGTATCTTCCATGACGAAGTCGACGAGAATGGTGTCGTTTACCGCTTCCTGTAACACAAATTCGGATTTCTCAAGGGTATCCGAAAAATGCCGTAATAGGGTTTCCATAAAACATTTTTTCTGTTCTTGCTTGGAAACGGTCTCATCGCAATCGTCAAATAAGGGATACTTATCGACATCCTTCCAATCGATACTTTGTATCTCTTGACTCACGAGTTCTTGGGTTTTTTCCTCCCGCGAAGCCGACCAATTACAGCTTAAAGAAAAACAAAGTATAAATAAGAATATAAGGTATCGCATTGCCCCAAAATCTAGGCGGAAATTACGATTTTTTAGGGAGGTATTTACTATTAATTGGTATGTGCCTGCAGGTGATACCCTAAATCAGTACAATGCCAATGAAGAAACTATTATGACAAGAACTAATTCGTATCAAAGTGAATCTCCTCTTTTAATTCAGAGATACGTTTTTTTGCCGTTTGGGTCATATACCTACCTATTTTTCCGAACTTTTCAACAAACTTTTCATAGTAGGGCAATATGGTCTCAGGATCTTTGTAATATTCATCGGCCGTAGTGCAGACGTTGAAATAGACTCTTGCATTGTCGGGGTCTTCTGCATAGGCCAATTTATAGTACTCAAAAGCTAATTTTACGTTTTCTTGTATTCGGGCTATACGAGCCAACGATTCATATTCCCGAACCAAAAAGGGTTTTTGAACCGCAATTGCCTCCTCAATGTATATTTTTGCGCTATCAATTTCCCTATCCTTCAAAAAAATCTGTCCCATATTAAAATAGGCATCGGCGTTGCCATCATTGATTTTGAGTACTTTGTTGTATGCAGTTTTCGCTTTTTCAAACTCCCACGTTCGAAAGTAGCAATAGGCCAGTTTCGAGTAGATAAACTCTTTTTGCTCGCCCAATTCTACCAATCTTTCGAAGAGTGGCTGGGCTTGGGCATACTGTTCATTATTGTACAGGGCCAATGCTTTTAGATTGATCAACGAAACATCGTCAGGGTAAACTTCAAGACCTTTATCCGTATAAATAAGTACGGAATCTTTTTCGCGCTCGCCCACAAAGTGTTTTGCCATTTCGAAAAGGCTTCTGAGGTGGGTACTATCTTTTCTGATTGCCAATCGAAAAGCCCTGTTGGCCATAAAACCATTTTTTTGTGATTGCAACGATTTGCCCAAATAATAAAAATACGCTGCATTAGTGCTGTCGATTTCAGTAAGTCTTACGAAAAGTGTCTTTGCTTTTTCTGCTTGTTTTAGTTTTAAAAGAATTTTTCCCAACTCAAAGCGTGCTATCTGCTGGGAAGCATCTTTCGAAATAATAGCCTCATACTGCGCAGCCGCCTTGTCATAACTACCAATAGCATCGTAGGCTCGAGCTATCTGTAAGGCGGAGGTTAAGGAGCCGTCTTTAGCATAGAAATTTATAGCTATAGTGTAGTTGCCGAGAGCATAGAGGCTGTCTGCTTTGAAACGTTCCGTATTCCGAGAGTCTTGGGCAACGACTTTACAAAGTGCCAACAATAGAATT
>ENA-ORXM01002090-ORXM01002090.1-marine-metagenome-genome-assembly--contig:-NODE-2090-length-24822-cov-4.095252_pt1 | contig 24822 bp, 25 predicted proteins | sample MGYA00237867_ERZ511480 | MGnify/ENA primary metagenome ERZ511480 (study PRJEB26309, sample SAMN06266103) | marine metagenome | isolation source: Algal blade | place: United Kingdom:Sidmouth, United... | reverse complement strand
AGCCTTTCATGTTGTAAAACTTGGTTTTCATAGAGAATCAAATCAAGATCAATATTTCTTGGTCCCTTGTTGATGACTTTATTCCTTCCCATTTTTTTTTCTATATTTGAGATAATACGAAAAACTTCTAAAGGACTTAAATTTGTTAATTTAAACTCTAAGACCTGATTATAAAATTTATCTTGTTTGAGATATTCCACGGGGTCAGAAAAGTAGATATTACTCTGCGCAATTAAATCAAAAAATTTTTGAAGTTCTTTTTTAGCAAGAGTTAGATTTGAAAGGCAATCTCCAACATTAGATCCGGTCGCAATTATAAGACTCATTTCTTCTTTTTTTTGTCATAATCTTTTTGATATTTCAGGAGAATAGAAGGAACAACTTTTTCCGATACAGGTGGTTTTTTTACTCCACATGAAAATAAAAACATTAGAATTAAAATTTTAGAACCCAACTGTAATCCCCGCATAAATTAAATCAATTCCACCATTGAGAGTTAAGAACCACCCTGGTACAAATCTTTTGTGAAGCGTGAACCCTGCTGCGAGCTTCATTTTAATTCCCTTGGTAATTAAATCAACTTCATCGTTATATTGAATAACAATTGGATCTGTATCTGGAACAGACTCATCGGGCTCTTGAGTGCTTGAGCTTAAAACATAAGCAAAATGTATTCCGGCATAAGGCATTAAATACGTATGCCAAGGAAGATTTAGGTTAAATTTTATTCTTGCTCCAAAACCATGCAAATGAGCAGAAGCGTCTTCAGCGGGGAATTTTTGCATATTACTAAAACCATATATTGCTTCAACCCAAAATGGACCTGCAGCATTAAGAGAATAAGAAGCTATTCCATGTAAGTAGAATTTTTTCTCTTCTTCAATGTCGATTGATTGATGCATTCCAATAGCAAGAGTTAATAAATGGTTTTCAACAAGCGAAGGTTTTTTTGAATCATTTTCTAGGTCAAATAGATCAGATTGAAACAGATCAGAATCTTCTAGCTTGGATACAGATTCTTTTTCATTTGATGTGAAAGCCGAATCATCACCTCTAATAATAACTAACTCAGAGCCTCGTTTCGTTAAGTTATCGAAAGTATCTGAAAAGGTATTAATGATCTTAATAGCAACTTTAGTATCTCTATCTTTGGCGACTAGGGCCCTTGCAATCTTTTGATCATTAACAAATAAAGAAATAAAATCACCTTGTTTTAAACTCTTGTTTTGATTGGTTAATATTAAAATTCTTCTATTTCGAGATTTTAAAATAACCTCTTCGGAAAATTGGCCGAGGCCTTCACTTAAAGTCGGTTCAGTTGGGCCATTATCTTGAAGATCATCAATAATATTTTGAGATTGAGAATTTAGTCCCAAGGTTAATAGCAATAAAAAGTATTTACACCTAATTTTCCACATAAGATATCTTAAATAAGAATAGATGCTCAGTAAACTTACCTGATTGAAAAAGTAAGACATTGCCTTTTGACTTTTATCACTGATTAGAAGAAATTTTTTTATGCACAAATCTTCAAATCAAATGTTCATTGTCGTGGCAGGCAATATTGGCAGTGGTAAAACTACTTTGACCAATATGTTATCAAAGAAGCTTGATTTTAAGCCTTTTTATGAATCAGTTCAGGATAACCCCTATTTAAAAGATTTTTATTCAGATATGAGTAGGTGGTCTTTTGCCTTACAGGTTTATTTTTTAACTCATAGATTTAAAACTCACAAAAGTATTGAAAACTCTGGCTTTAGTGCAATTCAAGATAGGTCAATTTATGAAGATGCCAATATATTTGCAAGGGCACTCTTTGAACAAGGTGACTTTGATAAAAGAGATTACGAGAATTATTTAAATTTATACTATTCAATGACTGAACACTTAGGCTACCCAACTTTAATGATCTTTCTAAAAAGATCTCTTCCTAAGCTTCAAGAAAGAATAAAAAAACGTGGAAGAGATTATGAAAGTGCAATAGAAGTCGATTATTTAAATCGTTTGAACCATTATTACGATGATTGGTTTGATAATTATGATAAAGGTAAGTATTTAATAGTTGATACAGATGATCTGGATTTCCTTGAAAATCCAAATGATTTTGACAGACTCGTATCAAAAATCTTTGAATGTATCGACCAACAGGACCTTTTTTACCGATTTTAAAATTTTTAAACTAAATCTCTCAAGAAAAACATTCCTCCTAGATATAGACACTGAACATTTTTTCCTCTGTAGACGATAAATCTATAAGTCATTTTATAATAAAGTGGGAAGACTTACGTTATTAAAGAGGAACGAAATGAAAATTATAAACTACCTGATGATTCTTAATTTTTTAGTATTTGTATCATGTTCAAAAGCAGACAAAGATGTTTCTGAATACGAGGACGAAGATATTGAATTAGTTGATGGTGAAGAAGATGATGGAGATCTAGAATTAGATGAGGACGAAGAAATTGAAATCGTTGATACAGAAGATGAAGATTTTGCTGACGGTGAAGAAGATGAAGAGTTCTATGATGATGAAGAAGGTGAACTAGTTGCATCTCTTGATGATGATGGAATTGATGATGAATTTAACGAAGAGTTTTCAGACCCTGATGGAGAATTTATGATTGCTGATTCTTCTGACGATGATATGGATGATGAATTTGACTCAGATGAAGATATAGATATTGCAGAGGATGACTCATCAGATGAATTAGAATTAGATGATCCAGAAGATGGAGGGTTATTAGGAGACGATACACCTGAAGTTGCAATGGATGATTCGATGGATGATTCAATGGATGATATTGCCATTGAAGAGCCAGTTGAAGATATGGCAATGGATGATGGTATGGGCTCTGCTGGACCAGAAATAGCAAGCACGGAAACTCAGCCATATGCTGATACGACTTCAGACCTACCTACTGCTTCCTATGGTGCACCACCTGCTGCATCACCTGATTATTCTTCAGTAGCAGTACCAAATGACGCTAATGGTGTTTATAGTGTACAAAATAATGAAACTTTAATGTTAATTGCTTATAAAATTTATGGTGATTATTCTAGATGGAAAGAAATTGCGGCGATTAATGCAAGTCAACTAAACGGTGGAACTTCAGTATCTAACGGAATGCAATTAAGATATAGCGACCGAGGAGCAGGTTTTAACCCTGGAAACAGAGGTACTCCATACTTGATACAAAGAGGAGACACTCTTGGACTAATTTCAAGAAATGTTTACGGAGCGACTAATAGATGGAAAGAAATTTGGAATAATAATAGAGAGATGATTAAAGATCCTAACCTTATTTTTGCAGGGTTTACTCTTTATTACCAAGATGGACAACAGCCTCAACAACAAACAGCTCAAAGAGAACTATCTAGCGAAACTGTTGATTCACCTGCTCCAGTAGATCCACCATCAGCAGCTCCTCCAATCGATGATATGATGGATGATATGGAGTCAGACTTATCATTAGAGGATGATTTTCCGGAAGATTTATAATAAATTAGAAACATATACTTAACAGGGAAAAGCTATCTTCGAGATAGCTTTTTTTTTATGAAAAACTTGATCTTTATTATATTTATATCGTGTTCTTTGCTTGAGAAAATTTCGCAAGAAAAACAACCTAAGAAGATTACTCTTGAGAAAAAAGATAGAATTAAAAAACATCATAATTTAGTTTTTGACGACTTAATAAAAGATCCAGTTATTAAGAAGTTGTCAGCATCCCAAACTAGATACTTGAGAAAAGTTACTAATATGATTTTTCAATCGTACCCAGAGTTTTTTAAAAACAAGATAAGACCAGAGTTAAATTTTTATTTAATTAAAACCAAGAAGCCAATCTATCTAAGCTCTCCAGATGGTAAAATTTTTTTTAGCGAAGGCTTATTAAGAAAATATGTTGAAAATGAATCGCAACTAAAAAGCTTCTTAACTTATGAATTGATAAGAATAGAGAAGAATATATATTCTCTTAAAACTCTCATCCCCAAGGGAAGTTATTCTCTCAATGATATTGTGTCTCTTTCTAGACTTCCTGTTCAAGAGAAAATTAAATTACATCAATGGGCCTATCATATAAGAGAGAAGTTAAATAAGGATGGAGATAATTATTTAATTTGGTTAAAAGTACAAAATAGAAATTTTATAGATTTTGAATTCTTTATAGGAGATAAATATACAATTTTTATGGAAGAGCAAGGCCTTAGAGAGTTCGTGGTAAAAAATTATAATAAAAGAGATGAGCTGATAAGCAATACAGAGTCTTCAAAAGAGTTTTATTCCTTAAAGAGAGGCCTCCTGTGAGTAGGGAGAAGGTAGAAAAATATCTAGATAAAAATGACTTCGAATACAAAAATATCATTGAACTATCTGGAGACATTTCAACCAGGAAATACTTCGAAGTTGAAATAAATAAAGAAGTAAGAATCGCTTGTCTTAATGACAAAGAAAATAAAAAGCATAATGAATTGTATCTCTATTGGTATGAACAATATCTAAAACATCAAATCAAGGTTCCAAAAATCATTCATTTTGAAGATGGTTTTAATGTACAAGAAAAAATCGATCAAACAATATTTGATAAACTTAAACATCAAACAGATAAAACGTCTGATATATATAATGAATGCCTAAAGATACTTTTAAAAATTCACAACATTGAAATTGATCAGAATCAAAAATATGAAAAATTGAACCTTGAAAGGTTTAGAAATGAATTCTCTCTTTCTTATACTGCCTTTGACTTTCAAGAGTATGAAGAGGTAATAGATGAACTTGTTCTTAAAAGTCTATCTTTCAAGAATGAGGTGATATGTCATCGAGATTTTCATTCAAGAAATATTCTCATTCAAAAAGATGTGATATATATCATTGACTTCCAAGACTCTATGCTTGGAAATGGAATTTATGATGTCGTTTCTATCGTCAATGATTGCTATATACAACTTCCAAGTGAGGTTATTGAAAATTTCAAGAAGAATTATTTTTTAGAAAAAAAACCTTATTCAAGTGAAGAAGAGTTTTTAAGACAATGTGACTTATATACTATTCAAAGAGTTTTTAAAGCATTTGGAAACTTCAAGACGTTTTTTAAAAAACACAACGATCCTTATTATTTAAAGTTTATAAAACCAAATGCATTGAAAATTTTAGACATTATTGAAAGAAATAAAGAACTAAATGATTTAAAACCAATCTTTAAAAGGCTGAGAGATGAATATTGATAAAGTTTTAATCTTAAGTGCAGGTAAAGGCACTAGAATGGGCAGGTTAGGAGAAGTTTTACCCAAGCCGCTGTGGCCTATTGGGAATGCGACACTTTTAGAGTTTCAAATCAAATACTGGCAATCAAAAGGTATTAAAAATATTTATATCAATGTCTATCATCAAAAAGAAATTTTAAAAGAATACCTTCAGAGTTTTTCAGATGTTCATATCCTGGAAGAGCCTGAACTCTTGGGAGTAGGGGGAGGGATTCATAACTTAGCTAATCTAAAAGAAGTAAATTATTCAGGAGATTTGTTAATATCAAATGTGGATGTGCTTTGTTTTTGTGAAAATATATTAGAAAAATTAAAGAATTCGATGGAGGGTAGAGATGCTTGCTTGAATCTTTTTTCAACTGATAATGAATCTTATCGTGAAGTATGTGTTGAAAATAATAAAGTAATAGGAATTGAGAAATCAAATAAAGAGCACTTCTTAACTTATTCGGGACTATCATTAATTAAACTAGATACTTTAAAAAAGAGAGCCGGAAAGAGTGATTTTTTTGATTCAGTTTGTAATTACCAAGAAAAGAATATCGGAGCTTTCCACTCAGAAAACTTAGAATACTGGGACTTTGGAACTTTGGAGAGATACCATAGTAGCATTTATAGACTCTTAACGACCGAAGAAACGCATTTAAAGCAAGCCTTGCTGGATTTAGATTTATATACAGAGATAAAAGTTTAGATTTTAAGTAAAAGTAGTTAAGATAGAAATAATTTAAAAAGGTTAAATATGAAAAAAATAATTATTACTCTTGTTTTATTAACAGCATGTATGGGAAACCAAAACATCAAAAATCCTGAGGGAGTTTTACAAAAATTTGTAGAAAGCCGCTTTAAGGGAACAAAAGTAGGAGATTTAAAGAACTTAGTAAGTGATAAATACTTTGAATCGATCCAAGAAATGAGAGATACAAAATACGATACTCTCGATCATATAAAGAAGAAGAAATTTAAGTTAATTTCCAAAAATTGCTCTGAAGTAAATTGTAAAATTACTTATTACGTCTCTTATGGAGAATATGATGGTAAGAAAAAGCAATCAGATACTGAAACTAAAAAAATTGCAACTTTGATACCTAATGGCGAAACATGGTTAATAGATCAAGTTGATCATATTAAAACTTATCATGACATGGGTAATCACCTTGAAGTGGACGACTCTAAGTAGCTTGTAAAAGCTAGAGGGCCATATAATAATCTTTAAGCATTTTCGCATCGACTTCTAGGTTTGGACTATTACAAATCATGTATCCTTTACAGTCTTTATCTTTAAGAGCTCTTAATAATTCTTTCCAATTAAAATCAGAGTCTGAAAGATTGAGGTGCTTAAGATCACCTTTAGAATTTGAAGATATTCCAGAGATGTGCATGTGAAGGTTGTTGATAGAAAATTCACCTAATTCTTTTTGAACAGTTTCAATTACTTCAACAAACTCTTCGTAAGTATTATACTTTCCAGTTCTAGCGTATAAGTGAGAAAAGTCTAAGCAAGGCTGGCAAGAACCAATATTTTTAGAAAGGTTTAACAATTCTTCAAGAGATCCAAATTGAGAAGTCTTACCAGTAAGCTCTGGTCTTAACTCAATTTCAATATCTAATCTTGAAAGTCTCTCTTCTATAACATTCATACTTTTTTCCACAAGATCAAAAACATCATAAGGAGAATCTTTCATATAAAAAGCTGCGTGAAAAGTCATAGACTCTGCTCCACACATATCAGAAATTTTAGCTGTTTGGATAATTCTCTCTACCGAAGAATCGATCTTATCTTGTTCTCTAGCATTTAGATTTATGTAGTAAGGACCATGAGAGGTCAGAGGAACGTTTAACTCATAAGAAACTTTTCTTAAAGCAGAAGAAACTTCTTCTTTCATTCTTACGCCATGGGCAAATTCTAATTGCATGCAATCAAGTCCATATTTATGGATATTAATAACACCTTCAACTGGAGAGTTTTTCTTCTCTGTGAAAGTTGGCACTCCTGCTGTTCCAAAAAGAATTCTTTCAAATGACATAGTTTACCCCTTAAGTTTCTTATATAGTTCGTCTAAATTTATGTTTTTTAAACAGCTTCCACAGCCACTTCCAACACAGAGTTTTTCAAGCAATTCAGGAAATAATTCTAGATCCGTCATTTGAGCTTTAATTTCAGATAATGTGACAAGGTTACATTCACAAAATAGTCTGTCTGCTTCATCTGGAAGTAGATCTTTATAAGTATCTATTTCTTGTGCGATGCGACATTGCTGACTGTTCTGGTCATGCTCGTTCATTACCCTCAACCCCTGATAAAGTTTCTAATACTAAACAATATAAAAGTCCATGGCAATCAGGTAACATGTGTAATATGTAAAGGAGCTGTGAAAATAGCGCAGCGTTATAATAGGTATATATGTTAGAAAAATTGAACATTCAGGGATTTTATCGATTTTTCTTCACTGCCATATTTATTCTTATTCTTATTCAATTTCCTTTCGCAAACTTTGAATCAATTTTTTATGACCTTTGGATAAAATTAACACCAAAATCAACGCCTACAATCGAGTACAGTTTAATAGGTTTAGATGAAACGAATGATCAAATCTTAGGGGAGTATTATCCATATTCTTACGCTACTCATCTTAAGTTCATCAAAAAAATTATAGATGATGAACCTAAAGCAGTCGTATATTTGGTGAACTTTGATGAACCTAATGTTGATGAAGATCAGGTTTATTATGATGAGTTTTCTGAATTCTTGGCTCAATATCAGCTTAGAGGAGGAATATTTCGATTCGGAACGAGTCTGGATTTATGGGGAGAGCAAATACCTCCTGAAAAATTAAAGAGATTAGAATATTCTCCAGCCTTAGTTCATGTTGATGGGGAAACATTTGCAAAAGATTCAATCCATCGTAGAGCAATATTAAATATCTCCGGTGAGGACTCTTTACAATTATGGCTTGCCAACAAAATAAGAGAATCCGTTGGAGAGAAAAAGCTTGATGCAAAAGAGGTGTGGGGATCATTTTATAATGGTGAGGCCGATGCTGTCTTTGCTCATTATAGACACAAATTAAAATTTCTAGGTGATTCAAAACACTTGGAAACACTCCCGTTTTACAAAGTACTTAATGGTAACTTTAAGCCAGGACATTTTAAAGATAAGGTGGTGATAATAGGACCAAACTATCTTTCTAACTCTGATGACTTTTCTTTAACTTCATTGGATAAAGATAAGAAAGTTCCAAAAATTCTCATTCACGCTTCAATAGTAAATTCTTTGGTTCAAGAAAAAACATTGTTTAAAGTGCCAGACTTTCTAACGGATCTACTTTCATTGATTCTTGCTTTGACTCTTTCATTAATTATTTCAAAGTTTAATCCAACGAGAGGGCTGTTAATCTCTTTAGCGGTTTTGATAGGAGTTCTTATTCTATCTTATTTATTTTTCGCTTTTGGAGGACTCTGGTTCAAAGTTGCTCATATTCTATTGAGTCTATTTATCGTTGTTTATGTTTGGTTCCCATTAAAAGCCATGACAGAATATCAAACTCGATTTGCAATAGAAGAAGAGTCAAAAATTTTAAAGCAAGTAGAGCATTTAAAGCAAAACTTTATTTCACTAATGAGTCATGATTTGAAAACTCCTGTAGCAAAAATTCAAGGAATTGCAGATACATTAAAATATAAATTAAAAGATGAAGAACCATTGAAGCTAGTTGGAGACATTACTTCCTCTACTAAAGAGTTAAATTCCTTTATCACATCGATTTTAGATTTAACGAAAATTGAGTCCAGTAATTTGAAGTTAAACTTTGTTTCTAAGGATATTAATCAAATAGTTGAGGATGTTATTTCCGGTTTAGAGTTTGAAAGGTCTGTAAAGAATATAGAGATTAACTCAACTTTAGCTCCACTATATCCCATTAAAGTTGATGAAAAATTGATTCACAGAGTAATGGCAAATATTATTGAGAATGCAATCAAATATACGCCTGAGAATAGCCAGATAGATATTATCACAGAAGATGATGAGCAGTGGGTCTATATAAGCGTAAGAGATAATGGGCAAGGTATACCAAAAAAGTCATTAGAGCATATCTTTGATAAATTTTATCGAGTTAAAAATGATGAGACTCATAAGATAAAGGGTTCAGGCTTAGGACTTTATTTGGTAAAATACTTTGTAGAATTGCACGAAGGTGCTATTACAGTAGAGTCAGAAGTTGGAACAGGAACAACTTTTATGATCAAATTAAAAAATGAGTAGGAGATGAGCATGCATAAAGTCTTAGTTGTCGATGATGATAAAGTATTACAACAATCAGTTAGGGACGCACTTGAATATCACCAATTTTCAGTTGAAGTGGCTGATGATGGTAAGGAAGCAGTTGAAAAGGTTTATGGCTCAAAGTTTGATTTAGTAGTCATGGATGTAAATATGCCGCATATGAGCGGGATAGAAGCATTAGTTGAAATGAAAAAGCATGATCCAAGTTTGATCGTCTTAATTATGACTGCTTATTCTAATGTTACTGATGCAGTTAAAGCTGTTAAAGAAGGTGCATATAATTATTTAGAGAAACCAATTACTTCAGATAACTTAGTCGCCTTAATTAAAAGAGCTTTGAAGGCAAGGTCTTTAGTTGAAACGACTGCATTTTCGGCTCCCAAAATATCTATAGATGGAGAAACGACTGAAGGGAAATTCGTTGGTGAATCCAACGAGATGAAAAAAGTTTTTAATATTATTTCTAAGTTGGCTCAAGTAGCTACACCTGTTTTAATTCGAGGAGAGTCAGGCACTGGAAAAGAGTTAGTAGCTAGAGCAATTCATTATAACGGACCTAGAAAAGATGAAAAACTAGTAACGATAAATTGTGGCTCTATTCCTGAAACATTAATTGAGTCAGAACTTTTTGGTCATGAAAAAGGAGCCTTTACTGGGGCAGATTCTAGAAAGATTGGAAAATTTCAATATGCAAACGCAGGAACATTATTTCTTGATGAGATTGGAGATATCTCTGCGGCCATGCAAGTCAAATTATTAAGAGTTCTCCAAGAGCAAACCTTCACACCTATTGGATCAAACAGAGAAGTTAAAGTTGATGTAAGGGTAATCGCTGCCAGTCATAAGCCTTTTGAGAAGATGATAGCAGATGGAACCTTTAGAGAAGATTTATTTTATAGATTAAATGTTTTACCAGTATTTTTACCTGCTCTTAGAGAAAGAACATCTGATATTCCTCATTTGGTTGAATACTATATTAAATATTTTAATACAGTCCACGGGTTAGCCATCAAGGGGTTCAATCAAGATAGCTTAGATGTGTTAAAAGGTTATACGTGGCCTGGAAATATTAGAGAACTAAGAAACGTTGTAGAGCATTGCTTCATTATGGAATCAAGCGATGAAATTACTCCATCTTCGTTGCCTCATCAGTTATTTGAAAATAAAAAGAAAGCAGAAGAAGATGATCGATCAGATTTAATTGATATAGAGGGAATTCGAAACTCTGTTATTGATGATTTGAAAAAAGATGACCTTGAGCAATATACTTTCAGGTTTGCTACAAAAGGCGAAGGGGATTCAGTAAAATTAGACTTTCAAAACTCTAAAGAATCTTTTGAAAAAGAGTTTATTACAAAAGCTTTAAAGCTTCATAAAGGTAAAATTAACCAAACTGCATTACATGCTAATATTCCAAAGAAAACTCTTTTAAGAAAAATTGATAAGTATGGATTAAACCCTAAAGAGTTTTATTAGGTAGTGAAAAGACTATGGTGGTTGGTTGTTGTTATTGTTTTCTTGATTATAGCAGATCAGTTAAGCAAGGGAGCGATTGAAAGTAGCTACCAATTGGGTGAGTCTACCCCAGTAATAAAAAATTTTTTTCAGATAACTTACGTACAAAATACTGGTGCTTTTTGGGGAATAGGACAATCATGGTCAGAGAGTGTGAAAAAATTTTTCTTTTTATTCTTATCAAGCGTTATTGCCCTTGGTGTTATCTATCTTTTTATCAAAACTATTAAAGGTTCAATTATTCAATCCTGGGCCTTTGCTCTCATTATAGCTGGGGCGATAGGGAACTTACTGGATAGATATCTATTAGGTTATGTTATTGATATGTTCGATTTTTTTATTATTTATAATCAAACAATTTATAGGTGGGCAGTTTTTAATCTTGCAGATGCTTGTATTTGTATTGGAATGGTGATGTTGGTTTTTGAAGAAATATATATAAAAAAGAAAAACCCAGTTAAGAATTAGATGAATTTTAATTTTAACATTTACCCTGTTTTTGTAGGATTAGCATGTGGAATTGGTTCTAGCTATTTCTATTTAAATTCAAAATCCTCTAGAAACCAGAAATGTATTTACCTAATTTCTGTAATACTTTTCTCAATTATTTGTGCCAAAGCAATGTTCTTAATTACTCTTCCTACCTATGCTTACTCAATTGTTCAGTATATGAGCTTTGTAAATGGAGGGGGCTTTGTTTTTTATGGAGGATTATTAGGTGGATTGTTTATTACTCTAATCTTTCTAAAATATTTCAAGGGATATCAGTTAGAAGGTCTTGTCCCTGCTCTTTGCCTAGCCCATTGCATAGGAAGAGTGGGGTGTTATTTAACTGGTTGCTGTTTTGGTTTAAAATTTGGGAACTGGGTTATTCCTATTCAAATTATAGAGGCAACTTGCTTACTTTTGATGTTTATATATTTTCATACTCATAAAAGTGGGATTAAGGGAGATATTATAAAGTATCTTTTTATATACGCTGCGTTAAGATTTGTGTTAGAAATTTTTAGAGGCGACATACATAGAGGGATATACTTCCATTTAAGTATATCTCAGTGGATGTCAATAACAATTGTTTTGGCACTGTCCTTTAAATATAAACTAGATTCTTTCAAAATTAAAAAGTCCTAAATTATTCTTACATGGATATCGATTTATAATCTAAGGTGCTAACTTCGGTCAATTATTCACAAAGGAGTATCTATGTTGAAGATTTTACTATTCATTTTTCCACTAGTTTTTGTAGGAAAAACTTTAGAAGTGAAACCTGAAATTGTTAAGAAAAATGCAAAAGGGACAATTGTAAATGCAAAAAATGGAGAGGATTGGTTTAACCTCGCTCCAAATGGTCAAGGAAGCTCTGAAGGAGTTTCGGTAGATCTTGCTTATAAAGACTTTGGTCCAGCTAAGAATGAAATTATTGTAGCAGTTATTGATTCTGGGGTTGATATTAATCACGAAGATCTTAAAGGTAAGATTTGGATGAACAAAAAAGAAATCCCAAACAATGGAATTGATGACGATAAAAATGGTTATATTGACGATTTTTATGGTTGGAATTTCCTTGGAAGTAAAAAAGGAATGGGTAAGGTTCTAAAAGATGGATCATTTAAAAAAGGTCTTGCAGAATATCAAGCTAATGAAGAGCCTCTTGAAGTAGCAAGAGAAATTGGAAGACTTAATAGACTAAGTAGAAACTTAAATGCAGCAGAGAAAAAATATAAGAAACAATTAGTTGAATATATGGAAAAAAGCGCTGGTTCTTGTAGAAGAACGGCTTGGTATTGTGATACTGAGTTCATGAGTCCTGTCAGAAAGTTAATCAATCAAGAAAAAGACCATCACTTAACAAGTAATTATGGAAATAATGATGTTATCGGACCAGATTCAAGTCATGGAACACATGTGGCTGGAATTATTGCAGCAAATAGAAGAAATAACTTTGGTGTAGATGGTGTCGCTTCTAATGTTAAAATTATGGCAATTAGAGCAGTTCCAGATGGTGATGAGTATGATGAAGATGTTGCAAATTCTATAATTTATGCAGTTGATAATGGTGCCAAAGTTATTAATATGAGTTTTGGAAAATCTTTTTCTCCTAAGAAGAAAATTGTAAATGTTGCGGTTAAATACGCTAGAAAAAAAGGTGTTTTACTTGTTCATGCAGCAGGAAATAGCTCAATGGAGAATAATTTAAAAAATAATTTTCCGAATAAATATGTTGGGTCTAAATACCTTGCTTCAAATTGGATAGAAGTTGGTGCAAGTACAATTTCTACAAAATTTACAGATGGATTTTCTCCTCAAAAAGGATTAGCAGCATACTTTTCTAATTATAGTAAAAAGTATGTTGATGTATTTGCTCCTGGATATGGAATAAATTCAACAACTCCTGGAAATAAGTATGATGCTTTTAGTGGAACATCTATGGCTTCACCAGTAGTTGCAGGTTGTGCAGCTTATATACTGGGTCATTATCCAATGCTTAAGCCAAGTGAGGTTAAAGCGGTACTTGGTGAATCTACAAGAAAGTATCCAAATGCGAGTGTAATCAAGCCAACTCCTGCTAAGTTTTCTTCTCTATCAAGAGAAGGTGGAATCGTAGATCTTCATGAATCATTGAAAATTCTAAAGATGTTAGTAGATTAAAAAATGAAATAAATATCTAAATTAAGGGCCCTAAAGAGGCCCTTTTTTTTTGGGGAGAGAGAAAATGAAATATATTTTAATATTGTTTATGTCAGTTAGCCTTTTTGCACAATATTCACCAGCACCAAATACTAAAGAGTTAGGTCTAGGTTTAAGAAAAGTTGGCGACAGGGTAGAAGTATTATTTAGAGTTAAGTCTCATGCATTCAATAGGTCTGTTAATTATGATACTTCAAAAATTTACCTTATCACTTTTGAAGTAGAAGGTTCTTTGGATGGTACGTCATTGCCATACCTTTCTGTGAATGCGTCTCTAGCAGATTATGGAATAGATCTTTCTAGTGATAGATTTCAATCTGAATTTGGAATTAGCTTACTAAACTTGAATTACAAAAGAGATATTCATATTGATGTAGATCAAATGTATCAGTTAAACGTCGTTGGCTTAAGATATGATGCTAGCGTTGAAGTTGGATCAAAGAAAAATATTAGGATATTTGCTCATGCGGCTAGTTCATTTTTAGGAGTACTTTTTGGAGCTCAAGATACTTTGAGTGGATTAGATATTAATCAAAATAGTGCAGATTTAGGAGCAACTGATTCTCGAAGCTATAACCTTGAATTGGGAGTAGAACTTCAAAGAAAGTATAAGATATCTGTAGGTGTTCAAGGTCAAACAATGAAGACTTTAGGAGAAACTTATTATTCTTATCCGTACTGCCCTTTTAATAACTTTAATACAATTCAAGATCAACCTTTTCAATTCTCTGAACCTGATCTTTATTGTTATGGTAATGGGCAAGTAAATTACAATCAAATTTGGAGCTATCAAGAAAGATTTCTAAAAGTTGTTATTGATTTATTCAAAAACGAAAATAGTTCAACGAGCTTGTATGCAAAGTATGCCCGAAGAACATATGAGCTTGAAGGTCTTGAGAGTAGTTCAGTAAAAAACAGTAGAAATTATGTTGAAGTTGGAGCAGTGCATAAGTTTGGTAAAAAAAGAAAGAAAAGATAAATAAATACGAAAAAAGTTCATAGGTGTCAGTTTGCCACTGACACCTTCATCTATATTTCCTAAATTCACGAAGTTTCTAAGTTTCATCAAAGGGGAGAAAAATGAAATTATTATTAAGTATGTTAGTGATGTTCTCACTATCAAGTTTTGCTCAATACACACCAAAGGTAGATGTTGGATTAGGGCTTCAAAAAGTTGGAGACTCGGTTGATGTTCTCATCAAAAGTAGCGGTTATTTACATGCTGGTAATGGACAATATTTTGAAAAATATTATCTCATGACTTTCAAGGGAGAAGGAGCGTTAAATTCTGGTGATTTAACTTCTGTAAAGTTAGAAGTTTCTCTTTTTAAAGGAGACGTAATTCATAATAATTCTGGGAATTCTAAATCATATGCTGGGTTTAGCTTCTTTGATTATAAATATACTAGAAACATCGATATTAACGAAGGTGGAACTCATACCTTAAATATTATTGGTATGAGAGCAGGTGGAGAAACAAGCTTAGACGGGACTGGAAATGTAAAACTTTTTGCTAAGGCAGCTTTATCTTTTGGTGGAATCTTTCAAAAATCTACAAGAATCAGTGATGGTCAAGGGATGTCTGGTCGAGGAATGAATAGTGCTTTGAGCTACAACCTTGAAGCAGGTTTAAAGGCAAAAGTATTTAAAGATAAATTATTAACTGCAACAATTGGAATGAATGGACATACAGCTCTTGGTAATGGAGAGTGGGTCTATTCGCATACTGAATGTAACGAATACTATGATGCTTATTATGATGAGTTTTTTATAGCTTGTGATGATAGGTATTCAATTGACTTTGATGAGTTTCATAGATTTAAAGAACTTTTTGTCAGCTTAAGTATGCAAGTTAGTAACAGGGCTACAGTTTTTGCAAAAGCAGCAAGAAGAACATTTTCAGTTAAGGATCAAACAGGAGTTATAACTGGATCTAAAAACTCTGCAGCTTATTATCAAATAGGTGTGCAGTATAAATTTGGTGGAAAAAAGAAAGAAAAACTTCCTAAGAATTTATTTTAATATAATGATTAATAAAAAAGCAGGAGGATAAAATCTTTCTGCTTTATTCTGCTGGCTCTGACTCTTTTTCTTCTTCTTCTTCTTTTTTCTCAAATAAAGAAGGATCAACTTTTTTTAGCTCGTCCATTTCAATATAAAGTTCACTATCAAGAGTTTCATTTCCCCATGCAGTAAATGCATCATCGTGCTGGTACATTGTGATCGTTTCCCAAGGACAATCATGAGAACAATTTTGGCATCCAATACATCTCATCAAATCAATCTCTACAGTTTGTTGAAAAGTGGGATTTTTAGGATCTGGACCTGCTACTAGTTCAATTGAATCAACTGGACAACCTGCGATACAGATTTCACAGCCAGTACATCCACTTTGGTGGACAACAGCTAAAAGCTTAGGTGGTTTTTTACCTTTTCTTTTAGGTTTTAGCCTAGCGGGATGGAATGGATTTTCTACTTTTACCTTGCTCATATTTTTAAGTATTATACCACTAAATATGCTAAAGATTGAATTTAGAAAAGGTATAAAATGTCTGAAAGACTAAGATTTGTAACCGCGGCCTCATTATTTGATGGACACGACGTCTCAATTAATATTATGAGAAGAATTCTCCAGTCTCATGGAGTAGAGGTAATTCATTTAGGACATAATAGATCAGCCAAAGAAGTGGTCGATGCTGCTTTGTCTGAAGATGCTCATGCAGTGGCCTTAAGCTCTTATCAAGGCGGTCATAATGAATACTTTGCTTATGTTAGAGAGCTGCTAGATCAGGCAGGTGCAGAGAAAATAAAGATCTTTGGAGGCGGTGGAGGTGTCATCACTCCTAAGGAAATTTCAGCATTGCATGCCTTGGGTGTAACTAAAATTTATTCACCAAAAGATGGAATGGAGCTTGGCTTAGAAGGAATCATTAAAGATATGATTACCAAAGCAACCTACTCAACTATGGACGGATTTGATCTTCAGTCCTATAGGGGCAAAAACTTATCAACTTATGAATTAGCAAAAGTTGTGACATCAATTGAGAATAATAAAAAATTACCATTTGAAATAAAGACAAAAAATACAAAAGTCTTAGGGATTACAGGAACTGGTGGAGCTGGAAAATCTTCCTTGATCGATGAGTTATTACTTCGTTTCTATAGATACTATCATGATAAAAAAATTGCTCTTATAAATGTTGATCCTACAAAAAAGAAAACTCAAGGAGCTTTACTGGGAGATAGAATTCGACTTGGTAGTGCAAGTTTTGATAATTTTTATATTAGATCTTTAGCAACGAGAGATTCTAAAACTGAATTGAGTCCTGAAATAAAAAATGTCGTTGAATTTTTAAAATCCCAAGACTTTGATTTGATTATTGTTGAAACTTCAGGAATAGGTCAGGCCAGTGATGAGATCGTTAATGTTGTAGATCATGCAATGTATGTGATGACTCCTGAATTTGGAGCTCAAACTCAATTAGAAAAAATTGAAATGCTCGATAGTGCTTCTTTTATTGTGATTAATAAGTTTGAAAAGTCAAAAGCAAGAGATGCGTTTAGAGATGTTCGAAAACAATATAGAAGAAATCATAAAAACTTTGATGGGCCTGATGAGAATCTTCCAGTCTATGGAACTATCGCTTCAAAGTTTAACGACCAAGGAGTGAATCAATTATTTTTTGATATTGCTAAAATTTTTGATTTTGAAATTGACTCAGATTTAGAGAATTTAAAGAAAGATAAGTCTCCAGAAAACGCAACGGCAATAATCCCCTCTTCAAGAGTGAATTACTTAAGATCAATTGTGGATACATGTCGAGATTATAAAGACAATACTAAAAAAATAATTGAAAAACTAAAAAAATATGAAGTTTTAGATGGAGCTTCTAAAATCTCTGGGCATGATTTTTCTAAAGAATTAGAAAACATTAAAAAAGATGTTGGAAGCGAGGTTTTTAGGGCCATTGAAGTTTTTGATAAAACAAGTAATCAATATAAAAGTGGAGAGTTTAGTTACGAGGTGAGAGGAAAAAAATTTAGTATAGATACTAAGTTTGAATCTTTATCTGGAACTAGTATTCATAGGGTGTCTTTTCCAGAATTTGATTATCCTTCCCAAAAATATAGATTTATTGCAAATGAAAACCTGCCAGGATTTTTTCCATATGCTACGGGGATTTTTCCATTTAAGAAAAAAGATGAGGAACCAAAGAGAATGTTTGCCGGCGAGGGTGGACCAGGGAGAACAAATAATAGGTTTCATTATCTTTCAGAGACCGAAAAATTTAAACGGCTATCAACTGCTTTTGACTCTGTTACTCTTTATGGAGAAGATCCTGATTTCAGACCTGATATTTACGGAAAAGTTGGCGAGTCTGGAGTGAGTATTGCGACATTAAAAGATATTGAGGATTTATATGATGGCTTTGATTTAATCAGTAAATTCACTTCAGTTTCAAAAACAATTAATGGTCCGGCCCCAATTATTTTAGCCATGTTTATGAATGCAGCAATCAATCAAAATCTAAAAGGTAAAGACCTTGATGATGAAGAAAAAAGAATTGAAATAATGAAGCAAGTTCGAGGAACTGTTCAGGCTGATATTTTAAAAGAAGACCAAGCTCAAAATACATGTATCTTCTCATTAGAGTTTGCTTTAAAAATGATGGGTGATGTTCAAGAGTATTTTTGTAAAAATGATATTAATAATTATTATACAGTTTCTATTAGTGGTTACCACATCGCTGAAGCTGGAGCCAATCCTATCACCCAACTAGCTTTTACTTTGGCAAATGGCTTTACCTTTGTAGAGTATTATTTAAATAGAGGTCTTGAGATAGATGATTTTTGTGATAATTTATCTTTCTTTTTTAGCAATGGTCTTGATCCCGAGTATTCAGTTCTAGGAAGAGTGGCTAGGAAAATTTGGGCCGTTACGTTGCGAGATAAGTATGGAGCTAATACTAAATCTCAAAAATTAAAATACCATATTCAAACAAGTGGACGATCTCTTCACGCTCAAGAAATAGATTTTAATGATATAAGAACAACCCTTCAGGCATTTTTAGCACTTTCAGATAATTGTAATTCCTTACATACAAATGCTTATGACGAGGCCATTACCACTCCTACTGAAGAATCTGTTAGAAGAGCAATGGCGATTCAAATGATCATTAATAGAGAGTTTGGAGTGAATAAATCTGATAATCCACTTCAAGGATCTTTTTTAATTAATGAATTAGCTGAAATTGTAGAAGAAGCAGTTCTTGGAGAGTTTGAGAGAATCTCTGATAGAGGAGGGGTTTTAGGTGCGATGGAGAATATGTATCAAAGAGGAAAAATTCAAGAAGAGTCGCTTTATTATGAGCGATTAAAAGATTCAGGAGAGTTTCCCATCATAGGAGTAAATACTTTTATGGCCGATGATATTCATGACCAGATGAACCAAGAAATTGAATTAACAAGAGCTGATGATACTGAGAAAAAAGAACAAATTAAAAGACTAAATGATTTTCACGCAACTCATGCTGATTTTTCACAACAAGCTTTAGAAAAATTAAGAAACGTAGCGCTAAATAATGAAAATATTTTTGCTGAACTTTTAAATACTGTTAGGTATTGCTCACTTGGGCAAATTACTAACGAACTTTATAAAGTTGGTGGAAAATATAGAAGGAATATGTAAGTGGGAAAAATCTATACTAAAACTGGTGATAAAGGTGAAACTGCTCTTATTGGTGGAGTGAGAGTTTCAAAATCATCTTTAAGAATTGATCTTTATGGTGAAGTGGATGAACTTAATAGCTTCATTGGATTATTGAGATCATATGAAGATAATAAGTTACTTGCTAGTATTCAAAACCAATTATTTAATTTGGGCTCTATGCTGGCTTGTGAGCTTGAAAAAAGATCAGTTTATAAATTACCTCCCATTGATGCTTTGATTATTAAAAGTTTGGAAGACTCAATTGATGAAATGAATGAAGAGTTAGAGCCACTGAAAAATTTTATTTTGCCTACTGGATCAAAGGCAGCCAGTGTTGCTCATCTTTGTAGAACAGTCACTCGAAGAGTTGAGAGAAAGCTTGTGAATTTTTCAGAACACTTAAAAGCGCAGGAGCCTGATAATTCTTTTGAGTTTATTAATAGATTGAGTGATTACTTTTTCGTGCTTTCAAGATTTTTAAACAAAAAAGAAAATATTACTGAAACAATCTGGACGCCTTAATCAAGATCTAATATTAATTTAGGATTTGTAAGATCTCCATATTCTTGAACAAAAGCATATTTATCATCTCGTCCATTTGGACTTCTAAGTTTCATTCTTGATTCAAGAGGAGTGTGGTCAGCGTCTATGTGAATATAAGTCGCACCTAAAGTAATGACATCATCCAGATAGAGGTTTGTTCTCTCTCTGACTCGAATCTTATTTAATCTCGTTCCATTTTTTGATTCAAGGTCTTCAAAAAATAAATAACCACCTTGCATTTCGAATTTAAGATGCTTACTACTAGATAAAGTATCTTCAATTTGCCACTGGACATCTTTAGATCTTCCCAGAAACATTGACTCACTATTTTTGATGGTGAAATATTTTTGAAAAATAATTTTAGATTGTAGATCTTTTGGGTCTTCAAATTGAACTACTCTCAAAATTGCTAACATTCTACTCCCAAGATTCTTTGTGATATTCAAACCTGCAAAGATGTTTAACTTTTTGAAGATAAGAGTGCACAATATCCGAAAATTGAAACTCAGGAACGATATACATTCCCCATAAATGAGATGCAATCAAAATATCTTCATGTGTAATTTTATCAGATTCATAGAATGGATCAAGGAGCTGCTCAAGTGAATTGAGGCTCTTGTTTAAACCAATCAAATATTGCTCTCGATTTTTATACATTTGTTTAAATGGACCTTTGTAAGCCTCTTTTTTTTCTTGAAAATACTTTCTAGATTTGTCATTAAACTCTGGTGTGTAAATAAAGTATGGCATTGCTAAGGGATGAACATTACTCCCGAGTTCCTTGATGAAACTAGAAATATCTTTATTGGGAGAAAGACGATTATCCTTATCAAGTATTGACATGATATCGAGGCTTTCATTCATCGTTGAGCCATCGATATTTTTTATTAATGGAAGCATTTTTTTGCCACAAAGCTCTACAGGAGTAGATTCATCGTCGTAGTCCAATACAACGGATTTATAGGGGATTTCTAAGAAGCCTAAGACAAGTCTAACTCTTACACAGAATGGACAGTGTAAATAATGGTATAATGTGATCATATAAACTCCTTGAATGCGTTTATCATTGCAAAATATAAAGGAATGTTCTACTTAAAAGATATGGAAAATTTAATTCAATTAACACCTAAAGCAATTATCAAAATTAAAGAAATCTCTCAGGAGCAAGCTGATGAGAAGGGTTTAAGATTAGCAGTCACTGGTGGTGGTTGTTCAGGCTTTAGTTACAAGATGGATTTTGACTTTAAAAAAGATAAAGATAATGAATTATTTTTTGATGGAGTGAAAGTTTATATTGATCCCAAGTCGACAATTTATTTAAAAGGAATTGTCCTTGATTTCCAAGATGGTTTAAATGGAAAAGGTTTTGTATTTGATAATCCTAATGCCAAGAATACTTGCGGATGCGGTGAATCTTTCTCTATATGAAATATCTAGATCTTCTCCTTGATGGAGGGGCCTTTCCAATAAAATTAGTAAGAGTAAGTATTGAAGGAGCTGATGCTGAGTCTTACTTAAATAATCAAACGACAAACTCATTGTTAGATTCAAGGGCAAATGTTCATTGTCTTTTAGATATTAAAGGAAAGATCGCAGCTTATTTTTCTTTAATAAAAAAAGATGAAAATAAATTTCTTGCATTTGTTGAACCTCAAAATCTTAAGAATTTCTCAGAGAGAGTAGAGCAATATAAAGTCATTGAAGACTTTGAATTAGCAACCACTGAAGTTGATGGTTACTTCACCTTTGGGTTGAGAAATAGATCTGTTGATGGAGAAAAGATTAATTTATTTGGAGTAGAAGGAATTTTTTCATCTCAGCTACCTCCAAACATTGAGTTAGTAGATATTGAAAAAATCAAAAAGCTTCAAGGGATCATGGGAGATGAGGCAGGAAAGTTTTTAAACGAAACTCGCTACCTCGATTTTTCATATGATAGATCAAAAGGCTGTTTTCTCGGCCAAGAAATAGTGTCAAAGATTGATGTTCACAGAAAGAGCTCAAAGTTTCCAATATTACTAGAGGATGGAGAAACCTCTGAATTAGATCTTTTAAAGGCTCAAAGATCAGATCGAATTCAAGGAAAGACTCTTGATTTTAATGGTAGAGAAAAAAAGGTTCACATTTTTCCTGTTTTCATAAAAAGTGATGAAGATTTATCAAAAGATCTCTATGAAGCAGGCTTGAGCCATTATGCTGAAAACGATGATATGGATCTTGCCCTGGAACTCTTAAGTTATGCCGTTGAATTCAATCCTAGTTTTACAGATGCAGTAGAAATGAAAGGAGTTATCCTTGGTCGATTAGGTAGATACGAGGAAGCAATTGAGATGATGAAACAATTAGCTCAGTTAGATGAATCTTCTGTTATGGCCCATACTAATCTTTCTCTTTTTTATATGAAAATAGGAGATATAGAAAAAGCAGAAATAGAAAAATCTAATGCAACTTTAAAATCATTTAAAGCCATGGGTGTAAAAGCAGATGTTGACGAGCAAATTGAAGAAAGAAAAAAAATGTTTAATAGTGTTTTAGAAATTGATGAGTTTGATGAAATTGCCAATTACGGACTTGGCTCTATTTACTTAGATTCTGGTGATTTAGATTTAAGTGAAACTCATTTAAAGAAAGTACTAGATCATAATAAAAAGCATTCTGTTTCCTATCTAGCTTTAGCAAAAGTTTATAAGAAAATGGGCAAGGATTTAGAATTAAAAGAAATTTTAAAAACAGGACTAGAAATTTCTACAAAAAACGGTGACTTCCAACCAGCCAATGAAATGCAATCTATGCTGATTGAATTAAAAAATAATTAATTTTTACAGTTAAAAAATTTAAACGGTACCATGGTTGGAGTTGCCAATGTGCAATCATACTTTATAAATAACTCTTTGCATGCTAAGCCATCTTTAGATGAATAAAATTTTTCAGAATATGTATAACTATGCTCTGTTTCATTTTTGATAACTTCTATTTTATTTCCAATTTTTTGATATAGAGAATAATCAATTTGACCCGATACTCCCAGTAGCTTTGAAAGTGCTGGAGTTTCATGCATATAATCTTCTATAATGGTTATAGAGTTTTCTCTAGTGCAATTAGCAAAAAGTGATGAACTGATCAAAAAAATTGTAAGCATTAAAGTTTTCATGATTTATTTTCTCATTAATCAAAATCTTTCTGCTCTTGTGATGTAGTTTGTTCAAAGTAAAGATTGATTAAGCGTAAGTTATTGATTTTTAGTTAAAAAATTGTCTAGGAAATAGACAGTTTGATAGTCGTTAGTATCATTAGATAAAAAAGTAGGACTTTATATGAATAATTATCTTAAAAACTTATCAGGAAAGAAAGCACTTGTTACTGGTGCAAGCAGTGGGATTGGTAGAGAAATAGCCATTTTTCTGGCTCAAGCAGGCGTTGACGTTATTGCAATTGCCAGAAGAGAAAAGAGATTAGAACAATTGCAGCTTGAAAATAGTGAAAGGATTTCATATTTCTCTGGGGATATTAACGACTCAAAATTTATTGCAACACTTGAGGGTAAAAATATATTTGATGTGGATATTCTTATTAATAATGCTGGACTCGCTCTTGGTAAAAATCTTTTTAAAGATTCAATCGATGAAGAGAATGATCTCATGATCAACACAAATATTACTTCAGCATTTAAAATTGCCAGAAGGTGTCTTCAAAAAATGCACTTAAAAAAAGAGGGCGATATAGTTAATATTTGTTCTATTTCTTCTCATGAGGTCTATAGAGGTGGCGTTGTCTATACTTCAACTAAACATGCATTTCGAGCGATGAGTAAAGCATTGAGAGAAGAAACTTATGGAGAAAATATTAGAGTTATTAGTATTTCTCCAGGCTTGGTTGAAACTGAGTTTAGTGAAGTTCATTTTAAAGGAGATGTTGAAAAAGCGAAGTCTGTATATAAAGGATATACTCCTTTAACTCCTAGAGATATTGCATTTCAAGTTTTACAATCACTTCAGTGTCCAAGACATGTGAATATTGATGAAATTATTGTTTTGGCAACAGATCAAGCGGGAGCTTCAAGAGTAAAGAGAAAGATCTAAAAATGGCTGGGGAGGAGAGACTCGAACTCTCGACACATGGATTAACAGTCCACCGCTCTAACCAACTGAGCTACACCCCAATAATATATAATAGCTGTTTAAAATTTATATTCTAAAATTCATAAAGTTGTCTATCTAATTTTTCTAAATTGGAGAAACTCTAAGCTCTTTTGATAGATCTATGAACTTATCAACTAATTTAGATTTCTTCACTTCTAATGTTTTTTTATTTACAGAACAAGAATTCATAAAACAAGTGAAAATTGGAGACTTATTCGACAAGAGTAAGTAATTATCTTGAGCTTGCTCTGACAGTAGAGGCTTTAATTTAACAGACTTTTTGATGGGAAGAATTTCTTCTCTCCTACATCTAAAATGTGGACCCCCATCAAAAGGATCAATTTCATTATTATATTCAAAACCTATCTTTTTAAGCATTTTCATCAAAGGAACTGTACCCTTATTGACTGCTCCTATCGCGTCTTGGGCCTGTTGGGAGAGTAAGCTTGCATAAATATTTTCAGATGGAAATAAATTTAGAATGAACTCTTTATTTTTTCGACTCAAAATATCAGCTTGTTGATAATCCATTTGGAAGAACTTCTTACCAATTGCTTCCCATAAAGGGGCACTTCCATCTTCATTGAAAGGAGGAAGTAATTCAGCGTGTATTATATCTCCAAATAAGTGAGGATTTTCGGCCATATATAAAAACCTTGCAAAGGCGACCTGCT